>OGZV01000633.1_pt1 | contig 37509 bp, 39 predicted proteins | sample 1576861 | NCBI WGS metagenome assembly OGZV01 (sample SAMEA3541501, study PRJEB24748) | human gut metagenome | biome: human gut; feature: human-associated habitat; material: faeces | place: China | collected 2012
CTGAAATTTGTGAAAGGTGAGAAGATATGGCTGAAGTAACAATTCCAAAGGAAAAAATGAATTATACAATAGATCTTCTTATCACTATGGTGACAGATGAGATTGCAGAAGAAACGGGCAAGGACAGAAAAGAGATATTGACAGATTTTCTATGTTCAAAGACAGGAAAAGCACTGTATGATGAGAACACAAAGCTGTGGTGCAATGGTCCGGCATATATAGCTGAATTGTATAGGGAAGAGTTAAAGAAATCCGGATATCAGATTTGAGATGATAGTATATCCGGATGGTGTTAAAAACTTCCGCTATTATATCGTTGTGACAACCAAATATTTCAAAAACGCTGAGGTCAGCATTTCCTAATCATAGGACAACGACCTCAGTTTTTTTATACCCAGGAATCGGCATTTATGAATAAGCCGGTTCTTTTTATTTACAGAAAAGAAGGAGGACGACAGAGTGGGCAGAGTAAAAAATCCGAAATACGAATCCATGTCGCTGGAAGAATTAAAGGCAAATATGGAAAAGAGCAGACAGGAACTGGAAGTTGCGATCCACAACAAAAACCTTCTGGAGCAGAGGAAAAAGGTGGTGGAACGCAGAGAACGTTCCCACCGGCTGATTGTCAAAGGGGCAGAGTTTGAGAAAGCGTTTCCGTTGTCCAGAGATCTGGAGCAGGAAGATGTTCAGAATATAATGAACCAGCTGCAGAACAGCAGTTACAACAAGAGTATTGTGCGGCAGACTTATATCTCAGCGTCACAAAAAGACCGACAACAGATTGCAGAAGCGGTTAAAAAAACAGAGAAGGGAGATGACAGTTAATGGCATTGTATCATTTTTCAGTAAGACATGTATCCAGAGGGAAAGGGCAGATGGTGGTTGCTTCCGCAGCCTATATTTCCGGGCAGAGGATTTATGACGGTTATTACAATAAGATACATGACTATACAAGCAAGTCGGGCGTGGTATTTACAGAAATTCTGACACCGGAGTATGTGCCGGAGCGTATGACAGACAGGGAAACACTCTGGAACGAGGTGGAGCATGTAGAAAGGAACAACAAGGCGCAGCTTGCCTATTCGTTTGACATTGCCCTGCAGAATGAACTGACACTTGAGGAAAATATAAGACTGGCGAAAGAATTCTGCCAGGAGCAGTTTGTGGTACGTGGCATGATCGTGGATCTGGCAGTCCATGAGGGAAAATCGGATAATGAAGAAGAGCCGGATAATCCCCATTTCCATGTGCTTGCCCCAATCCGTCCTTTTACAGAGGAAGGAATCTGGGGCAATAAACAGAGACGGGAATATATTCTTGATGAGGATGGAAACCGGGTGAAGGACGCGAAAGGAAAAGATATGTTCAATGCTGTTTCTACTACCGGTTGGAATGATCCCGAACTTTTAAAAGAATGGCGGCGGGCATGGACAGAGAAAGTAAATGGGAAATTCCGGGAATGTCACATGGCAGCCAGAATCGACCACCGTTCCTACAAAGAACAGGGGATTGAACTGATCCCGACCATCCATGAGGGATATGAAGTCCGGGCGATGGAGAAAAAGGGAATCAAAACAGTTATTGGAGAATTGAACCGGGCAATCCGGCAGTTCAACCAGATGTTCATTTCCCTGAAAGAATCCATTCAGTGGATGAAGACAGCTTATGAGGAAATGAAAGCAGAGCTGGATCGTAGGCAGAACCCTACACTTCTGGAGAGTTTGCAGGATTATTATGATAAGAAGACACAGGGCAGACCGTCACTTCCAAATTTCTATGAGGAAATGAAACGAAGAGGGAAGAATCTCTCCAATTTACAGGAGTTTTCAAAATCCATCAATTATCTTCAGACCCATCAGATAGAGACGATGGATGACTTGCAGGAACGGATTGAGGAACTGAACGGTGTTGTTTCTGTCAGCAAAAAAGAAATTTCTGAAAAGCGGAAACAGTTAAAGGAACTGGAGAATCTGGAAAAGATGGCAGAGGTAATCAAAACAAACCAGCCATTGATTGATGAGTATAATCGTTTCTATTTTCAGAAAAGACGGGAGAAATACTATCAGCAGCACAAAAAAGAAATCAATTATTACCGCAAATGTGAACGGGAACTGAAACAACATCTGGATCAAAATGGAAAGGTGCCTACTGCCAGATGGAAACGGGAGAAAGAAGAACTCCAGGCGGTGATCGAAGAGCTGAAAGCAGATAATCAGCCGTATCAGGAGGAACTTGCGTTTGTAAAAAAGGTACAGAGCTGTGCGGACATTGCCAGACGTGACCGGGAAATGGCAGAAGCAGATACTTCCGGGCGTTCAGAAGAAAAAAGGGAGAAGCAGGTGAATTTCCCGGTATTTCATAGAGTTCAGACGGAAGGTATTCTTGAAGAAAATGGGAAGGCAGAGCAACAGCCGGTGAAGCAGTCGGAGCAGAAGCCAGAAAAGAAGACTTCTCTTCTGAGAAAACTGGATGAAAAGAAGAAAGAGTGTGCAGAGCGTGATGCAAAACAACAGGCAGTGAAGAAAAAACGGAACCATGAGATGAATTTATAACAGTCTGTCAGCAGGACAGATGGGAAAGGATGATAAAAATGCAGTATACAGAAGAACAGATTACAAGAGCCAACCAGACCAATCTTGTTTCTTTTCTGAACGCACAGGGGGAACAGTTGGTGAAAAGTGGCAGGGAATACCGCTGGAAAAAGCATGACAGTGTAACGGTATCCGGAAACCGGTGGTACCGGCACAGCCAGGGCAGGGGCGGCTATCCGGTGGATTTTGTGATGGAATTTTACAACGCTACATTTCCGGAAGCAGTTAAAAAGCTGATCGGGGAGGAAGGCGAAGGCAGGAACAGTACCTGCCCCGCCCCGTCCCCTGACTTTCGTTTACCAGAGAAAGAGGAGAATAATGATAGAATCATCAGATATCTGACAGAAAACAGAGGGATTGAAAAGAATCTGGTGGAGGAATGGATCAGCAGTGGGGATGTTTATGAAGAAAAGAAGCACCATAATGTGGTGTTTGTTGGCAGAGATGCAGACGGTATTCCTAGATATGCCCATTGCAGGGGAACAAGTGAAATAAAATACAGGGGAGATGTGGCTGGATCTGATAAATCTTGCGGATTCTGTCACAGAGGGACGGATACTCAGTTGTTTGTGTTTGAAGCAGCCATTGATTTGCTTTCTTTTATACAATTATTTACCAAAGACTGGAAAAAGCGGAGCTACCTGAGTCTGGGTGGCATTTCCAGTGCGGCACTGATGGCTTTTCTTTCTGAACGCCCTCAGATTACTTCTGTATTCCTGTGTCTGGATAATGACCGGGCAGGGAATGAAGCCTGTGAGAAACTGGCAGAAGAAATCCCGGACGGATACAGTGTCGTCCGTCTGAAACCGTCCCGAAAGGACTGGAATGAAATCCTCTGTGATAAAAATGTAGACAGGAAGAAAGCAATCGCAGAAACAGTTACAATGAAAGCACCGGAGAAGGAAGCACTGGTGCCGATGCTGTGTTACGAAGATATTGAACAGACCAGTGTAGAATGGCTGTGGTTTCCCTATCTGCCATTTGGAAAGCTGACAATTATTCAGGGTAATCCGGGAGAGGGAAAAACTTATTTTGCTATGATGCTGACCGCAGCCTGCACGAACCGGAAGACTTTCCCGAATATGGAAGAAATTGAACCTTTCAATGTGATCTATCAGACCGCCGAAGATGGCATGGGAGATACGATCAAGCCGAGACTGGTAGAAGCAGGTGCCGACCTGAGCCGGGTTATGGTCATTGATGATACAGAGGAAGCACTGACATTATCCGATGACCGTATTGAAAAGGCTATCCGTCAGAATCAGGTCAGACTTTTAATCATTGATCCAGTACAGGCTTTTATCGGTGCAGATGTGGATATGAACCGGGCAAATGAAGTTCGTCCGGTATTCCGGAAACTAGGGATGATCGCAGAGCAGACAGGCTGTGCCATTGTGCTGATCGGACATCTGAACAAATCTTCCGGGACACAGAGCACCTACCGGGGACTTGGTTCCATTGACATCATGGCGGCAGTGAGGAGCCTGCTTTTCATCGGAAAAGTAAAGAAAGATCCGACAACAAGAGTACTGATCCATGAGAAAAGTTCCCTTGCACCTCCGGGTGAGACTATGGCATTTAAACTTGGAGATGAAGAAGGCTTCCGATGGGTGGGAGCTTATGAGATTTCTGCCGATGATCTTCTGGATGGAAAGGAAGGAAAGCCGACAGAAACAAAGCTGCAACGGGGAACGAAACTGATTTATGAACTTCTTGCAGACGGAAATGCCGTTACAATCCGGGAACTGGATGAAAAGGCAAAAGTACAGGGAATCTCCCAGAGAACCATGCGTGAAGCCAGAAGCCGGATGAAAGAAGAACTGGATTATCAGATGAATGAAAAGCAGGAAAATACCATTCGATTAAGAAAATAAAAAGAAATGGGTGACGGCAGGATTTGAGAGCGGACGGCAGTCTTTATAGATACCCTATCTGCCGCCTGCCGTCTGCCAGTGCAAGGCAATCGAACGAAAACAGTAGGTATCCATACGAAAATAAAAAAATGCAACCAACAGTCTGGGCAGTTAATCTGAAAAATGGATTAGCTGCTCTTTTTTTGCAAAAAATGGAGGTTTTACAATGGCAGCGAAGAAGAAAATCATCAATATCAAAGTGTATTTTGACGGTAATCAGGACGCAAAAGAAGTATTTGCCGAGGTGATTGCACAGAAAATACGTGACACGAAAACAAAAGATAAACTTGCAATAATGAAAGATAAGCAGTATAATGATTATGAGTTCAGTAATCTGAAATCTGCGTAGGATGTGCAAAGTAGCGGAGGTATCAGATGAACAACAGATATATAAATCAAAACAGCAATACAGACAGAAATGCAACATGGAGAGTTGGCGTATACTGCCGACTTTCCAAGGATGACGAGCTGACAGGCGAGAGTGCCAGTATTTCCAACCAGAGGGATATTCTTGTGAATTATTGCCAGTCGCAGGGATGGCAGGTCGTGGATGTTTTTCAGGATGACGGTTATACAGGTCTGAACACTGACCGCCCGGATTTGCAGAGACTTCTCAAAGCCTGCGAGAAAGGTCTGGTAAACCTTGTGATCACGAAGGATCAGAGCCGTCTAGGACGTAACCATGTGCAGACCGGATTTCTGATGGAGGAATTTTTCCCGAAGCATGGCGTAAGGTATATCGCATTGTATGATAATGTAGATACCTTTGACGGAGATAATGAGATTGCTCCGTTCAAGAACGTGCTGAATGAGATGTATTCCAGGGATATTTCCAAGAAAGTTCATGCTTCCTACCACCTGCAGGCAACCAAGGGGAAGTTTACAGGCGTTGTTCCACCATTGGGATATCAGAAAGACCCGGAGGAAAAGGGACATCTTCTGATTGATGAGGAGACAGCACCGATTGTCCGGAAAATTTTTCAGTGGGCGGTGGATGGTCATGGAATCAACTTCATATCCAGAGAACTGGAACGCCAGCAGATTCCATGCCCTACCTGGTGGCACAGGAAACGGGGACTTCGCACTTACTACACCAAATGGGAAAAGAAAGATCCGGAGAATGGGAAATATGTATGGGATGAATCCTATCTGAAATCCCTGCTGATGAATCCCGTTTACTGTGGAGACATGGCTTCCCAGAAACGGTACTACCGTTTTAAGATTGGCAATCAGGGAGATAAAGCACCGGAGGATTGGATTACAGTCAGGGATACCCATGAAGCAATCATTCCACAGGATGTATTTGCTCTGGTGCAGGCGAAGATGAAAGGCAGGAAACGCCAGACAGAACAGGGAGAATACAGTATGTTTGCCGGTTTACTCCGTTGTGCAGAGTGTGGCGGTGCATTAACATTAAAGAAGACGCATACCAAAGATCAGCATGAAGTTTATACCTGTTCCACTTATATTCATAAGGGAAAAGCACACTGCACCCAGCACCGGGTGGACGCTGATGATTTGTATGATGCAGTTCTTACCAGAATCCAGGAATGTGCAAAAGCAGTCACCGGAGATGGAAAAGAACTGGAAAATCGAGTGAAGGAGTTATGCGAAGAAGATACACAGGGACACAGAGACAGTCTGGAGAAGCTGGTATCAAAACAGAAAGACCGCCTGGAGACATTAGATCGGTTGATTGCAAAACTGTATGACGATCTGATCAATGACAAGATTACAGAATCTGTTTTTGATAAGATGTTGGAGAAGACACAGAAAGAGCAGGCAGACATCAAAAAGGAACTTTCCCAGAACCAGAATGTGCTGAATACAGAAGAAAAACTGGATGCACAGTCACAGCAGTGGAACGAGGATATCAGCGAGTATGTGGACATTAAAGAACTGGATGCCAATCTTTTGAACCGGCTGATCAGTAAAATCGTTATCTCAGAACCGCAGGAGAAAGACGGAACAGAGAATTACCGCTGCACCCCTGAAACGGTCACAATGGAAATTCATTTCAATTTAAAACCAATACCGGAGCTTGGAACCATCGAAAGAGGTTCCGGTTCCCATAAATAAAAAAATCTATCAAAATTTAATCTATTTTAATCTTTTCAAGGCTCATTTCGAGCCAATATTTTCTCATAAAAGACCTAAAACATGATATTCATTGTGAAAACCTTATTTATTTTACCAATCTAAGTAAAGAAGAATTTTCAGCAGATGAAGTCATTGAGCTATATTCAAAAAGATGGGATATTGAGGTTTCATATAAGACAATGAAAACAACTCAGGAAATAGAAAGGCACATAAGCTTAAATGGAGATGTTGCACGAAATGATATATATGCAAAGGTTCTGTTTCATAATATAGTTGGAGTTTTAAGAAAAGAAATAAATCATGAATTGGAAAAGAGGCAAACCGAAAAAAATATGTCGTGAACATAACACAATTGCATGTCATAGTTCATGAAATCAATTTTTTAAATTGTATGATGTATAATCTGAAAGAAAAAATCAAAGAGAAAATAGATAATATTATGAAGATCATAGACAAAATAAAAGTGCCTGTTCGCCCAAACAGACACTACCAACGTTGGGGAAGAGTTATGCCGTCGGCATCGTCATATCGATTTAGACTCGACGGAAGAAATAATCCGAAACTTAAAAAAATCGGATCTGTTCTCATGACCGCATTCCCATAGTTAAGAATATATATTTTTTTTTTAACACAAAAAATTTTAAAAAAATAGGTAATATTAAAAGGGATTTTATGCGCTTTTTTTATTGCACAAAAATAATGATAAAATAATTTTAAATTTATTTTCATAATAACAAAAATAGCGCCAACTTAAAGAATGCATAATTTTTTAAGTTGACGCCATTGCGCACAATGTGCGGTTTTTAATTGATTTGTTTTTTCAATCATTGTATGAGTATTTTCTTGTAAGCCAACGAGAATAAACATTTAAAATATTTGGAGCTTTTTTTCTTTTTTCGATATCTTCATTTATATGTTCTAAAAGAAAATTGGATACACGATCATCGTCACCCTTTTCATGATTATAAACATAAAATAACATTTGAATGATTCCTTCTTGTGGGACTTTTATGTTTATTGTATAATCGGGTGAAATGATAGGATGATCTTTATCTCGTTGTAGACATTGTTTGTCTATATCAACATTAATATCATCTAAAAAATGACGTACTTCTTCATTACCACATTCTTTTAGTTTCTTAACTTCTTGTCTTATACTTTCTGTAATATACCCTGATAAAATGAAATTTTCTAAAGTTGTATATTTAATAAGCTCTTCTAAATTATAATCATCTTCCATAAGATTATTTCCTTTCATTTTTTTGTAGGATGATTTAAATAGACCAAATATGAAAGGATTACTTTTTGAATGACATATTTAAAGTAATAAGAAAAACCTTTTGTTTTTTTGACTAACCTCCTTTATAATTATCTAATTCTATAGGTTCTTTTCCTTTATCTGTCGTATCTCTATCTTCCTATTATGTATATTGTCTTTTTTCGTCTGACTTTCTTTTTAATATAAGTTGATGATTATTATCGATTTCAAAACCAATATATTAAATCGAGTTTCTTTCCTACTTTTGCAATATGAATGTTTATTATTATAAGTATAACAATAATTTAAATGAACAAAACACTGCCTTGATCTATAAAACCTAAACGGCAACATTAATTATTTTCAATGATTTCTTTTATTTAAATCTGTAATTTCTCGTTCTGTTCGTCGCATAACTATGCTCCAAAATGATGTTTTTTAAATTGTTTGTAATAAACAATAAATAAGAATGATGTCGTAAACCAAGTAATTGGATAAGATATAACAACTCCCTTTAATGTTGGATAGTGTGGTGAAATGAAAGTAACCCAAGCTACACGTAAAACACAAATTCCAAGACAGACTAAAAGCATTGGTTTTAATGATTCCCCACACCCTCTCATTGTCCCTGAAAAGATTTCTACACAACAGTATGAAAAATAGAAAGGCATTAAAAAGAGTATTAAACTTTGACATTGATTAACGATGGCTGGATCAGATGAAAAGAGTTTTGTAATATAACTTCCCCCAAAACATAAGATCACACTTAAAGAAACTGCTATTGTTAAGGCAATCGTTAAAGCGGTTCTTGCTCCTTTTTGGATACGATCATAAAGATGAGCACCATAGTTTTGTCCTACAAAAGTTGTAATGGCGGCTCCAATGGCTGCCATAGCCATCCAAAATAAAGCATCAATCTTTACATAGACTGACCATGAAGCAATGGTTTGAGTTCCAAAGGCATTAATATGTGTTTGTAAGACGATATTGGCGATACTATACATTGTTGATTGAATTCCAGCAGGAGCACCAATTTTAACAATTTTCTTTAATACAGGTAAATGAAATTTAATTTTTGATAATGTAAGTTGATAAACATCTTTAGAAAATATCAATTGAAGTGTGACTAAAATAGCACATACTGTTTGGGCAATAAATGTTGCAATCGCTGCCCCAGCAATACCTTTATGTAAAATAACAACAAAAACAAAGTCAAAAACAACATTAACAATACTACAAATAATTAAATAATAAAGTGGTCTTTTACTATCTCCTACAGCTCTTAAAATTCCTGAACCAATATTATAAATAGCTCCAGGAATCATCCCTAAAAAGTAAAGTTTCATATAAAGACTGGCATCATTTAAAATATCATGAGGGACACCTATCGCATCTAAACATTGATAAGAAAAGAATAAACCAAAAAGCATCATGATAATTCCACTAACAATAGCAAGCATATATGAAGTATGAACCGCTTGATGAATCTTACCTTTATTATGAGCTCCATAATATTGAGCAATAACAACAGAAGCTCCAGTTGATAAACCAACATAGAAGTTAACAACTAAGTTTGTCAAATTCCCTGTTGAACCAACAGCAGCAAGAGCATTTGTCCCACAAGCTTGACCGACAATAATGGTATCAACGGTATTATATAGTTGTTGAAAAAAGCTTCCAATCAATATTGGAAAAAAGAAAAAAAGTAATTGTTTCCAAATAACTCCTTTCGTAAAATCTTGTGTTTTATTCATAGATTACCCTCCCTATAATAAAAAACACCCAAAGGTGCATTGTTTGAAATAATGGTATCACATAATTTTTGACAAAACAACCAAAGAAGAAACATCAAAAAGTTAAATCAAGTTCATATTTCTTCTTTATGATAATACACGAAAGGAGGAACAGGAACTTACTTAAACGAAACTTAATTATAAACTTCCCTTTTTAAAAAAATAATAATAGATAATAGTAAAAAGCAGATCTTTTCCCTTTCCTTTGATCTGTTTTTTTGTTGTTTCTATAAAATAAAATGATAAGGTAGATAGAGAGAGGTGCAAATCTATGTTATTTAAAGATAAATTAAAAGAACCTGTTATTTATAAAGGGAGTAATAAGGCAATAAATGAACTAAATCAAATACAAGAATATTTAAAAACACATACAAGTAAAGAATTAGAAAAGAAAGCAAGATTTATTCAGTATGGTATTGAAGGAGAAGAGAATGTTCTATTTGAATTAAAGAATAGTCATTTTCCAATGTATGTTTTACATGATATTTATATGGTAGATCATGATTTGAGTGCGCAAATTGATTATATAATTATTACGCCATCGATGGTTTATTTTATAGAATGTAAAAATCTTATAGGGACAATCACGATAGATTCTATGGGAAATTTTACAAGAGAGTATAATTATAATGGGAAAATAATTAAAGAAGGTATTTATTCACCCATAACACAAAATCAAAGACATTTAGAGTTATATAAAATGTTACGTGAAAAGGATAAAGGATCAGTAATGAAATTTCTTTATAATAAGACCTTTTCAAGTGGTTTTAAATCACTTGTTGTCCTTGCTAATCCAAAGTCTATCTTAAAAAGTCGTTATGCTCCTAAAGAAATAAAAGAAAAAGTTATTAAAGCAGACCAACTGATAGATTATATAAAGAAGCATGAACAAAGTGCTTTTAGAAATCAAAAAGATATGATTGCTATGGCTGATGGACTTTTATCTTATCATCAAAAACAAGAAATACCACCAATTCAAGAAGAAAATACATTTGAAAGTATAGCAATTAATAATGATGATCATTTAATTGAATCATTAAAAAAATATCGTATGAATAAAGCGCAAGAAAAGAATTTACCACCTTATTATATATTTAATGATATTACTTTAAATGAAATCGTTGCTTATAAACCAACAACAATAGAAGAACTCCTTTCGATAAAAGGATTTGGACCAAAGAAATGTGATTGGTATGGAGAAGATATTTTAGACATAATAAGAAGTTTGTAAAAAACTTCTTATTAATCACATAATTTTCGACAAAACAACCAAAAAAGAAACATGAAAAAGTAAAATAAAGTTCATATTTCTTCTTTATGATAATAGACGAAAGGAGGAACAAGAACTTACTTAAACAAAACTTAATCATAAATTTCCCTTTTTAAAAAAAGATAATAATAGATTAAAAAACAGATTCTCCCCCTCCCTTTTGAATCTGTTTTTTGTGCAGAATATATAAACAACATTCATTGATTATGATACAATAATTAAAAGAACATTTTGAATATGAAAGTAAATTAAAATGAAAGAATTTTTGTATGTATAAAATATTAAAAAGATACAAAAATTGCAAATTCTAATGACTATAATAGGAAATGTTAATAAGAGAAAATGATGAAGTTAGAGTTTTAAACATGATATTATTTTCAAGATGGGAGAAAAAATTATGAGTAAAAAAACAGTTCAAAAAAGTAAAAAAAGAACAACAAGAACGAATAAAAAAAGAACATCAGGTGTAAAGGCCAATACGGTTGTTGAACCAACACCAATCACAAGTGAAAAGACAACTGATGTTAAACCAGTAGAAGTGCCTAAAAAAACTACTACTGTTGAACCAAAAGAAACAAGTGAAAAAGTTGTTGCTGCTGAATCAGCACCAGCTGTAAAAACAGCGCCTGCTAAGAAAGCAACTACTAAAAAGGCTACAGCTGCTAAATCAACAACAGCTACAAGTAAAAAGGCAGCTACTGCAAAATCAGAAACAACAACTGAAAAAGTTGCTGCCAAAACAACATCAACTAAAAAAACAGCTTCTACTAAGAAAGCAACTACTAAAAAGACAACAACTGCTAAATCAACAACAGCTACAAGTAAAAAAACAACTACTGCTAAACCAAAATCTGTAAAAAGTGAAACACCTGTTGAGGCTAAACCAACAGAAGTTATTCAAGAAGTTCCTGTTGAAAAACCTCAATCAATTGATTTAGGACCACGTAGAAGTGTTGCTTTTATTGGTTCAGAATGTTATCCATTTGTAAAAACGGGTGGATTAGGGGATGTTATGTCAGCTCTTCCAAAGAGTTTAGCTAAATTAAATATGGATGTTAAAGTTATTATTCCTAGATATAAATGTATTCCTCAAAAGTTCCAAGAAAAGATGGAATATAAAGGATCATTTTATATGGATCTATGTGCAGATGGAAAACAATATTATGTAGGTATTATGGAATATCAAGAAGATGGTGTTGTTTATGATTTTATCGATAATGATGAATTCTTCTCATGGGGTAATCCATATACTAATCTTATCGATGATATTCCTAAGTTCTGTTATTTTAGTAAAGCAGCTCTTGCAGCACTTAATTATTTAAATTGGACACCTGATATTGTACATTGTCATGATTGGCAAGCAGCTTTAGTTCCTCTTTATTTAAGAACAATCTTTAAAGATACAAATGTAGGACGTGCAGGTTCTGTTCTTACAATTCATAACTTAAGATTCCAAGGTATCTATGATCGAAAAACAATTCAATATTGGTCTGATCTTCCTGATTATGTCTTCAATAAAGATTGTATGACACAAAATTGGTTAGATGCGAATATGTTAAAAGGTGGTATTACTTATAGTAATGTAGTTACAACCGTAAGTAATACGTATGCTGGAGAAATTCAAACAGAAGAATATGGTGAAGGTCTTGAAGAACATTTAAGATATCATAGTAGTAAGATTTTAGGAATTGTTAATGGTATTGATACGGATATTTGGAACCCAGCAACAGATAAACTTTTAGCTGCTCAATATGATAGTCAATCTGTTATCAAGAATAAAAAAGTAAATAAAAAAGCACTTCAAGAATCATTAGGATTAGAAGTTGATGATCATAAAATTGTCATTGGACTTATTTCACGTCTTACAAATCAAAAAGGTCTTGATCTTGTCAATGATGTTATTCCAAGTATTATGGATGAACATACACAAGTTGTTGTTTTAGGTACAGGAGATGCGATGTATGAAGATGCTTTCCGTTATTATGAAAATAAATATAAAGGAAACTTCTGTGCATATATTGCTTACAATGAAAATGTCGCTCACAATATTTATGCAGGATGTGATGCTTTACTAGTACCATCAAGATTTGAACCATGTGGACTTACACAACTTATTAGTATGAGATATGGTTCTATCCCAATTGTAAGAGAAACGGGTGGACTTAAAGATACTGTTCAACCTTATAATCTATTTGATAATACAGGTAATGGTTTTACCTTTGATCGCTATGAAAGTGGACTTCTTTATGATGCAATCAATCGTGCTAAAACACTTTATTTTGAAAATAGAAAATATTGGGATGAAATGGTTGTTCGTGATATGAATAAAGATGTCTCTTGGCAACAAAGCGCAAAACAATACAAAGATATGTATGTAGAATTAACACCAAAATATTAATAGATATAATTTAGAAAATACAATGTTAGTTTTTTGGGTAATTTAAAATAACTTGTGGTTGAGATTGTTTCGGCCAATAAGACAATTTGTGGTTCAGATGACCACATACAATTTAAAACTTAATCACAAGGTGTTTATAATACCAATTAGGGACTAGATGCAAATCTAGTCCTTCTTTTTTGGATACATATAATATGTTGCGTCATCATTTAACACATACATAACCCTATTTCTAAATCGTTCCCAGTTTCTATAGCCATTAGAATTATGCTTTATATTCTTGATGGTTTTATTTCTGTTTTCAATGATTCCATTATTAACTCGTTTTGTCTTCTCAGGATTGACTTTTATAAATGAGTTTATAATCTCATTTTTCCATCTCACCATTGTATTCCCAAATTCATTCATGATTGGAATACTGCTCGATTTGAATTCTCTAATAAGTTCATTAAGATTGTCCTTTGCGGTATCTGTATCGGATTTATCAAAGAATCTTTTAAGTTCATCCTTAAGATATAGGGCCTCCTCGAGCTGACTGTCTGTTTTGATCATATACTCGACAAGGTCATAGTAATTGTAATATCCTTCAAGAACACGATTGTATTTCTTCTCCATGTCTGGATCAGATATCTTATCGTCATTCTTAAGAAGAAGCCAGTTGAATTTCTTCAATACATAGTACTGCTTCTGCATTTCTCTGTGCTTCGTAACTTCACAGGAGGAGTGGTTTATTTCTTTGAAATTCGGATTAGGCTTGACTCTGTTCATTGCATCGATTCTGATTCTTTCAAGTCTTCTGTTGAATTCCTGGACAAGGTGGAATTTATCTAATGAATTGACTGCATTAGGAAACATGAGTTTCGTTACTATTCTATATGTTTCCCACATGTCAGTAGAGACGACTTTAACATTAAGTCTTTCTTCACGAGGAATAAGAGAAAGATAATTCATTAGATCATACTTTCTTCTTGAAGGAAGCAGGTCGATGACATTCTGAGAATTAAAATCAAGAAGAACGCATACGTAATCACCTTTTGATGATGAAAATGCATAGACTTCATCTATACATATACATTCAGGAAGTTTTCTTCTTGATATATTGACGTGTCTGTCAAATATATAGGCGGCTGCAGTTGGAGATATATGATATCTATGAGCGACTGCAGTAAATGTTTCATTAGGCTTTTTTAGATCATTAAGGACATTATATACGGTCGTTAGTGAAATCTTCATGCCTTCAGTGGTAAATGGATTGTGCTCATAGAATGTCTTTGAGCATTCGGGGCAGATATATCGTCTGGCCTTATAATTGATGAAGCAAGGTATCCCGCTAAGAATTGAATGTGTAATCTTCTTGTGTGTATATGAATGAGTTTTTGATGTTTCAGTACCACACACAGGGCACCTGTAGGGTTCGACAGCCAAAAGCACATGAACATGTACGCCATCAAACTGATGATGGACTTCAATAGAGCTGATTTTTCTATTGTCCAGGTTAAATAGTTTAAGAATATAGTCGTTATTAATGCTTTCCATAGTGAAAGTCCTCCTTATGATTCAAGAATAGATGAAAAGGGAGGAATAATAAACAAATCATGTGTGGTAACGAAAGATAAAAAGAGATTTCTGGAATTGAACAGACAGATATGATAGTAATCTCCAAAGCAGTTTACAAATCTGGTGTGGAAATAGGAAATGAGAGAATTATCAATTTCAGCATCGGTATTTTTGTGCACAATAATACTAATCATATCATCATATGAAACAGAAGATATAAAAGGAATCATAGGAGAAAGAAGAACTGCATGAGTTGAACCGCAGTGAGGACATATTAATCTGGTGATTCTAATTGAACTATTTTTAAAAGCTCTATAATAATAAGCATGAACCTTTAGACCGGATTCATTGCACTTTGGACAATGAACAGAAGAAAAATCCAGGGAACTAATGACAGAAGAATAAATATTCTGATTAATTGTATTGATTTTTTTGTGAAATTCTATTATTATCATAGTGTTCTTATGGACAGGATAATGAATCAAACTTTGGTCGGGATGGTTTATTATCCTTTTTCTTTCTATAGGATTATAAGTAAATCATAATAAAAAAATTCATTAATGACATCAAAAAATGATGAAAATAATGAAATTTATTTTAAACACATAAACCACATGGATTTTATATATGGGTAATGTTACTACCAATACTATTTTTGTTTAAAACTAAAATATCAGATTATTTTAAATACTCAGGAAATGCAAAAGTGGGAAACTCCCACTTTTTTGAATAAATGATGATTTTTTTATATTTGTTTTCTGTTATATATCGTTCCTACGGGAAATAAAACAGAAAAATGTATCTTTGAATTATTATTATATCAAATAGATTATTTCAGCTAAAAACTGAGTTTCATAAAAAAGTAACAAAAAACGAATAAAAGCACTCTTTAAAATTTATACTTATCATAAGTTTCGAATATTCTCACAAATAGTTTTGTACGATTCTTTTTTATTAAACAATGCACCTGTTCCTAAAACAAAACCATCAATTCCTAAATGAGATAACATTTTTATTTTATCAATAGAACAAGCACCATCGACTATAACTTTGTATCCTTGATAATTTTTTGCTTCTTGAATAAATTTTTGAGATTTAGATGTTATAAATTCTAAATATTTTTGACCTGCAAAACCGGGACTTACATTCATAATTAAAACATAATCACACAGATAAAGAATATTTTTAACAGTTTCAAAAGAAGTTTCAGGATTAATAGCAATTCCTGCTAAAGCCCCAAGATCTTTGATTTTTTGAAGTGTTCGGCAAGCATGTTTATCAGATTCTGGATGAATATATATGATATCTGCACCTAGTTCAATAAATTTTTCTACATAATTGTAAGGGTGACTAATCATAAGATGAACATCACAAGGTATGTTTGCATGCTGGCAAATATATTCTACATCTTGAAGCCCCATTCCAAAATTAGGAACAAATATTCCATCCATAATATCTAAATGGAAAATATCTATACCACTTTTTTCTAATAATTTTATTTCTTCTTCAAGGTTACCAAAATGAGCACACATCATAGAAGCACATAGTAATTTTTTCATAATAAAATCATCCTTTCCTTTTTTATTTAAACAAGAGCATGTAACCATTTTTTTGTTTTTAATCTTTTCATTCCAAGTATTAATCTTAATAATTGTTCAATTTGACTAATCAATATAACAACAACTATATCAGATATATTTAACAAACAAATCATAATGAAGGTAGACGTTAAACCAACTCCCCATAAAATAAAAGAATCTAAAAAAGTTAAATATTTGGAATCACCACCAGCTCTTAATGCTGAAAATATAATGACATTAAATAATCTAAAAGCAATTCTGATAGAAAGAACTCTTACAATTGATGTAGCAAGATAAATTTGTTGTGAAGGCTTTAATTCAAATAAGTTTGTAATTTGTGGTGCAAATATTAATAGAGCAATAATAATAGCAAAAGATAATATACTTGTTATTCCAAAAAAATAATGAACTTCTTTTTCAGCATAGTCAAAATTTTCTTTTCCTAATTCAAGTCCTATCATAGAAGTAGAGGCGTCGCTCATTGCATTAACAACCGTATAAAACATATTAACAATTTGGTTACCTATATAATAACAATCCATAACATTTTTACCCAATAAACTATACGCAACAATAAATAAACTATTTCCTATACTAAATAATGTTTCATTAATAATTAAAGGGAAGACTTTTATATAAACTTTTTTAATAAAAGAAAAAGGAATATTAAAAGTCTCAAAAAAAGTACCAATAAAAGGTTGATGAGAAATAACTGAATAAAAAAAGTAAAGTATAAAACTAATAATTTGACTTAATAGTAAACTTATTGCTGCACCCTTAATTCCAAAATGAAATATAAACATAAATAAGATATTAAATAAAATATGTAAAATCATTGTTATAGCACTAATAACTAAAGGAATATAAGTTTTTTGGACACTATGATAGGCAAAAGTAAAACTAAGTATAAGTGAAGTTAATATATAAGAAAAACAAGCGACTTGTATATATTCAAAAGCATCACTAATAACTTTTTGATCTTGAATGAAAATTGCTAATAAATATCTATTAAAAATGAAAACAAGCAATATCCAAAATAAAGCATTGAGAAAAACGCTTATTAAACTTAATCCAAAACTTTTTCTCATCTTTTTTATATCATTAGCACCATAGTATTGAATGATAAAAATGTTAATTCCTGCGGCAATACCAAAAGCAATACCTTGCATTAAGGCATCAATTTGTAAGGCTGTGCCTATCGCAGAAACACAATCAATTTGGGAAGCCATGATTGTATCAATAAAACCACTAACACTTGTTAAAACAGATTGAATAGCGATAGGGAGCATAACCATTCCAGTATGTTTATAAAATGTCTTATGACCAAAGTATTTTTTTAAAATCAATACAATCACCTCCTTTTCACATAAAAGAAAAAGCACCTATCAAAGTACTTTTTCAACAACATCTAAGGGAGATTATTTATCGTAAATATAACTTTGCATTTTTTTATGGAAATCAGGATCACTAGGTATATTAGCATCAATTCCTAGATCAGCAGAACAACTTCTAGCAAAAACCTGAAGAGGAACAACATATTCCATAACCGTAAAATCTTTGTCATTTGTAAATGGAAAATAAAAATCTTTTTTATTATTATTTTCATTAGAAATTAAAAAACAATGTGCATTTCGTTCTTCTTCAAAGTATCTTTTTAGTTGAATTGCTCTATTAAAATATTGTCCACCAGATCCTAAATAAAACATATAAGTATCTTGATCAATACAATGATAAATACCATGCATAAATTCTTCTAATTCATAACATTGTGTACTATATCTAACAGATTCAGATATTTTTAATGTTCCTTCTAACATTGCAGATATACAGTTCTCATATCCAATAATATATAAACGTCTACATTTTAAAAAGTCTTGTTTATTATTTTGATACCACTCTTGTGCTTTCTCAGCAATAAGAGGTATATTGTCAGAACTCTTTAGCATGCGTTTAATATAATCATCATAAATATCTTGAGATATTCGATTTTGCTTTAAAGCAACTTTTAATCCTAAAATGACCAAAGTAACAATTGAACAAATGTATCCTTTTGTTTTTGGACCTGCATACTCAATTGGCATTTCAATAAATAACTGTTGATCAGCATGTTTTAAAATTGGTGTATCTTTTTCTGCAGTTACAGCAATAGTAGCAAATCCTTCATTTCTAGCTTTATCTAATCCAGCAATAGTAGAAGCAGACATTCCAGCATGAGAAATACCAATGACCAAAGTATTTTTATTAAAAATTAATTCATCTTTAAAATCAATTGGATAAGATTGAAAAACTTTTATTCCTAACACTTTTTCAATAATAGGTTTTGCTGCAACAGCAGCATGATAAGATGTTCCTGATCCAATAATATATATTTGATCAATTTTTTTATTGAGAATATAATCAACAGTTGTATTAAAAATATCTTCCTGTTGATTAACGATATCTCTAACAGCTTGTTTTGATTCTAGAATATAAGTATACATATCCCATTTTTTTTCTTTCATAATTTTTCTCCTTTCATTTATAAATACATTATAATTAATTGTATATACAAATGTCAATAAAAAAATAAGATATTTGTTAATAACATAAGAAAAAAACTTTACAATATTTGATATTGTATGTAAAATATTACTTGGTGATAGAATGAAGAAAAAGGCAAAATATATTCTTGTAGAAGAATATATAAAAGATTTAATTAGTGATGGAAAGTTAAAGAATGGAGATCAATTAGAAACTGAATTTCAATTGGCAGAAAAATTTAATGTTAGCCGTTTAACTGTTAATAAAGCAATTTCAAGATTAGCTGCTGAAGGTATTATAGATAAGATACCAGGAAAAGGTTCATTTGTTAAACAGGCTCTGTTTTTTGCTGATTATAAAACTGTAGGAAGTTTTAGTAAATACATGGAGTCTCAACATAGAGTACCCGGATCTAAGTTAATAGAATATAAAATACTTAATTCTAAAGATGTTCCTATTATCGCAAGTTATTTAGAACTGGATAAAAATGAAAAAATACAGTATTTTGTGAAAGTAAGGTCTGCAGATAATGAACCTATAGCAATTATGACATCATATATTCCAGCAAAATTAGTACCATCTTTTGATGTTTCCGTTTTATTTGGATCACTTTATGATTACTTTGATACATTAGATCTTCCTAGAATTAAAACAAAATCAAAAATTACTGCAATATTATCTGATGATTACTTGTCAAGCAATTTAGAAATTGAAGAAAATACAGCATTATTGAAACATGATCATGTTACATATACAAAGAATAATATACCTTTAGAATATTGTATTGCCATATATATAGGTAATAAATACGCATACGAAATAGAAGAAACCAGAATTAAATAACTTATAGAAGGCATCATAATGATGCCTTTTGTTTTACAATAAAATAATTTATAATAAAATTATTGACATATATGTATATATAATAATATAATAATGTATATATAAAACATAGAGGAGGAAAAACATATGAGTACATTGACACTCGCTATTATCTTGACATTATTTGCCATGATAATGACATTTGATTATTGGTCAGAATTCGGTATTTACTGTCCATTGGTCTGTGGTGTATTTACTGGACTAGTTGTTGGAGATGTTGAATTAGGATTCCAGGTTGGTTCAGTATGTACATTAATGAATTTAGGTTTTTATAATTTCGGAGGAGCAACAACACCAGATTATCAGATTGGAGCTGTTTTAGGTGTTGTATCTGCTAGTAAGACAGGAGATTATAATGTTGGGTTGTTAGTTGCTACATCTTTAAGTTTATTTGTTATGCAACTAAATATTTTAGGAAGAACTTTAAATACATTCTTCTTACATAAAGCAGAAAATGCTTTAAAAGTTAATAATATTAAAGCTTTTGAACGTTTTCATGTTATGGGAATTATTCCATGGATGATTGCTAATGCTTTACCAATTTTTATTGGTGTTATGTTAAGTGATTATTTAACTATTATTTCTGATTTTGCAGCTTCTGCTCAATGGTTCTCTAATGGTTTGCAAGTTGTTGGAGGTGCATTACCAGCTATTGGGTTTGCTTTATTGTTATCTTACATGGATTTAAAGAAGTATTGGCCATTTATGGTTATTGGATATGCATTGTTCTCATTTGCTAATGTGCCAGTATTAGGATTAGCTATTTTAGGAGCAGCATTTGGTTATATGTATATTAATATGGGAAAGAAAGAAGGTATAACTAATGGAGACTAGGACGATTTCAAAGGAAGCATTACATAGAACAAGAAGAAGACATAATTGGGCACTACAATGGTGTATGAATTATGAAAAAATGCAAGGTAGTGGATTTGCTTTTGGTATGGTTCCAGTTATTAAGGAATTGTATGAGACTGAAGAAGAACAATGTCAACATTTATTGAGACATGCACAATTTTATAATTGTCATCCTGCTGGATCAGCAGCAATATGTGGAATTGCTTGTGCATTAGAAGAAAATGGACAAAGTGATACAGCAGATAGCATTAAAGTTGCTTTGATGGGTCCAATGGCAAGTGTTGGAGACACAATTCAAGGAGTCCTTGTAAAACCTTTAGTAAGTTTGATAGGTGCTGGAATGGCTGCTGAAGGAAATTGGTTATCTATTTTAATGGTGACATTACCTATGGTAGCATGCTTTTTAGCAAGATGGCCTGCATTTAATATTGGATATAAGCAATCTTTAAATCTATTAAATAATATGAAAAGTGCATTTTCGTTTGATAAATTACAAGAATTAGCTAGTGTCTTAGGTTTAACGGTTATTGGTGGATTTATACCTAGTATCTTGGGATCAAGACTACAATTAGGGTTTGAAATGACAAAAGCGATTACCGATCCTAATACAGGTGAAGTAGTAGAACAAGCGTTCAAATTGCAAGAATCTTTAGATTCTCTATTACCTTATATTTTACCTATTTTATTTGTTGGATTATGTTTTTATCTATTAAAGAAGAAAAAAATGACTCCTGTAAAAGTTATTCTTATTATTGCAGTTATAACATTTATTTTAGGGGCAACAGGTATTATGGTATAAAGATTTATGAAAGGTATTTTATTAATTAGCCATGGAGAAATGGCAAAGGGTATGGTTGATTCTATTTCTCTTTTCTTTGGAAATTTAAAACAACTAGATTATTTGTGTTTAAAAAAAGAGGATAATCCAGAACAATTTAGGCAATTAATGATAGAAAAAATAAAAGCTTTAGACTCTGGTGAAGGCGTTATTATTTTAGCAGATATATTAGGAGGAACTCCGTGTAATCAATCAGCTTATGTTATTAGTGACAATGTAGTTGTTTTAACAGGTATGAATTTGGGAATGCTTATTTCTATTATGTCTGCAAGACAAGGACAAACAATTGATATAGAAATGGTTTTGAATGATGGAAAAATGGGTATAAATTGTTTAAATGATTTATTAGGAGTGAAAAAATAATGATAAAACATATTAGAATTGATAATAGATTAATTCATGGTCAAGTAGCAGCTGCATGGAAAAATAATATAGGAGCCGATGCAATTATTGTATGCAATGATGATGTAGCAAAAGATCCTATTCAAAAAATGGTATTACCTATGGCCGCACAAGGATCAAAAGTTTTAGTTTTCAGCATAAATGAATTAATTGAATATGATAAAAAAAATCCAAATGAAACAAAGTTTGTGATTTGTAAATTTGCTAGTGATTGTTTACAACTCTTAGAAAAAGGTATAGAAGTAGAAGAAGTGAATATTGGAAATCAAGCTCCTGTATTAAATACAGATTATGTAATGGTTAATGGTTTTGTTGCTGCAACAAAGGAGGATGCTGTTACATATAGAAAAATAGCAAAATATAGAAATGGGAAACTTCCATGTCAAGTTGTACCAACAAGACCTGTAGAGGATTTCTTAGAATTATTAGAGAAAGCAGGTTTATAAGCAAGCATATGCTTGCTTTTATCATATATGTATATTTATATTCAACAAAAAATAAATAAAATAATGATATGTCTTCTTCTTTTTGCCATTGTTTTTTTAATAGGAGCTTACTTATTATTTATAAAAGATATTATTAATATAGTATTTTTTGTCCTCTTATTTGCATTCATTATATTTATGTTCAATTATATAATTAGATTTATGGAACAAAATCTAGAACATTATACAATATATAAAATGTTAAAAAAGAAACAAATTGCTTTAGCAACTATACAAAATATGGAATTTTATAAAGAATTAAGAGATAGTACATTTACTAAACAGTATATATATAAATTACATATTCAAATTAAAACATTAGAATCAAAAGTTATAGAAACAGATATTTATGAAAAAGTAAAAGATAGTCATATCAATTGTTTACCAGGAGATGTTTATATTACTTTTAACAAAGATATGACACATATAGCTATTATTCCTACATTAATGATCCAAATGACTCCAGAAATAGAACCATTAATAAGAAAATATGAAAAATTATATCAAATTCATTATATTGTTGCTATAAGAGACAAGGGGCTAATTTTAAAGTCTATAAATACAGTGATGCAAGAAATGAAAGAAAATAATTAAAATTGTGTTAAGTTATTTGATTTTTTATCAATAATAATGAGTTACAAGAGATTTTATACTATATTTACACAAGTAGTAAAGGTAATTTAAAATAACTTGTGGTTGAGATTGTTTCGGCCAATAAGACAATTTGTGGTTCAGATGACCACATACAATTTAAAACTTAATCACAAGGTGTTTATAATACCAATTAGGGACTAGATGCAAATCTAGTCCTTCTTTTTTGGATACATATAATATGTTGCGTCATCATTTAACACATACATAACCCTATTTCTAAATCGTTCCCAGTTTCTATAGCCATTAGAATTATGCTTTATATTCTTGATGGTTTTATTTCTGTTTTCAATGATTCCATTATTAACTCGTTTTGTCTTCTCAGGATTGACTTTTATAAATGAGTTTATAATCTCATTTTTCCATCTCACCATTGTATTCCCAAATTCATTCATGATTGGAATACTGCTCGATTTGAATTCTCTAATAAGTTCATTAAGATTGTCCTTTGCGGTATCTGTATCGGATTTATCAAAGAATCTTTTAAGTTCATCCTTAAGATATAGGGCCTCCTCGAGCTGACTGTCTGTTTTGATCATATACTCGACAAGGTCATAGTAATTGTAATATCCTTCAAGAACACGATTGTATTTCTTCTCCATGTCTGGATCAGATATCTTATCGTCATTCTTAAGAAGAAGCCAGTTGAATTTCTTCAATACATAGTACTGCTTCTGCATTTCTCTGTGCTTCGTAACTTCACAGGAGGAGTGGTTTATTTCTTTGAAATTCGGATTAGGCTTGACTCTGTTCATTGCATCGATTCTGATTCTTTCAAGTCTTCTGTTGAATTCCTGGACAAGGTGGAATTTATCTAATGAATTGACTGCATTAGGAAACATGAGTTTCGTTACTATTCTATATGTTTCCCACATGTCAGTAGAGACGACTTTAACATTAAGTCTTTCTTCACGAGGAATAAGAGAAAGATAATTCATTAGATCATACTTTCTTCTTGAAGGAAGCAGGTCGATGACATTCTGAGAATTAAAATCAAGAAGAACGCATACGTAATCACCTTTTGATGATGAAAATGCATAGACTTCATCTATACATATACATTCAGGAAGTTTTCTTCTTGATATATTGACGTGTCTGTCAAATATATAGGCGGCTGCAGTTGGAGATATATGATATCTATGAGCGACTGCAGTAAATGTTTCATTAGGCTTTTTTAGATCATTAAGGACATTATATACGGTCGTTAGTGAAATCTTCATGCCTTCAGTGGTAAATGGATTGTGCTCATAGAATGTCTTTGAGCATTCGGGGCAGATATATCGTCTGGCCTTATAATTGATGAAGCAAGGTATCCCGCTAAGAATTGAATGTGTAATCTTCTTGTGTGTATATGAATGAGTTTTTGATGTTTCAGTACCACACACAGGGCACCTGTAGGGTTCGACAGCCAAAAGCACATGAACATGTACGCCATCAAACTGATGATGGACTTCAATAGAGCTGATTTTTCTATTGTCCAGGTTAAATAGTTTAAGAATATAGTCGTTATTAATGCTTTCCATAGTGAAAGTCCTCCTTATGATTCAAGAATAGATGAAAAGGGAGGAATAATAAACAAATCATGTGTGGTAACGAAAGATAAAAAGAGATTTCTGGAATTGAACAGACAGATATGATAGTAATCTCCAAAGCAGTTTACAAATCTGGTGTGGAAATAGGAAATGAGAGAATTATCAATTTCAGCATCGGTATTTTTGTGCACAATAATACTAATCATATCATCATATGAAACAGAAGATATAAAAGGAATCATAGGAGAAAGAAGAACTGCATGAGTTGAACCGCAGTGAGGACATATTAATCTGGTGATTCTAATTGAACTATTTTTAAAAGCTCTATAATAATAAGCATGAACCTTTAGACCGGATTCATTGCACTTTGGACAATGAACAGAAGAAAAATCCAGGGAACTAATGACAGAAGAATAAATATTCTGATTAATTGTATTGATTTTTTTGTGAAATTCTATTATTATCATAGTGTTCTTATGGACAGGATAATGAATCAAACTTTGGTCGGGATGGTTTATTATCCTTTTTCTTTCTATAGGATTATAAGTAAATCATAATAAAAAAATTCATTAATGACATCAAAAAATGATGAAAATAATGAAATTTATTTTAAACACATAAACCACATGGATTTTATATATGGGTAATGTTACTACCAATACTATTTTTGTTTAAAACTAAAATATCAGATTATTTTAAATACTCGTTTTTTGTAACATTGTATTTTTTAATCCCATAATTTTTGACAAAATAAACAAGAAAGAAACATGGAAAAGTTAAATAAAGTTCATATTTGTAACTTATGATAATAGACGAAAGGAGGAACAAGAACTTACTTAAACTCAAAACTTAATTATAAATTTTCCCTTTAAAAAAATACTGATAGATAATAGTAAAAAGCAGATCTTTTCCCTTCCCTTGGATCTGTTTTTTGTTGTTTCTTATTAGAAGAAATGATACTCTAAAAATAGAGAGGTAAGACAATATGTCATTTAAAGATAAATTAAAAGAACCTGTTATTTATAAAGGAAGTAATAAAGCGGTAGAAGAATTAAATCAAATACAAGAGTATTTAAAAGAACATAATGATAAAGAATTAGAAAAGAAAGCAAGACTTATTCAATATGGAATAGATGGAGAAAAGAATATCTTGTTTGAATTAAAAAATAGTCATTTTCCAATGTATGTATTACATGATGTTTACATGGTCAATCATGATTTAAGTGCACAAATTGATTACATCATTATTACACCTTCAATGGTTTATTTTATTGAATGTAAAAATTTAATAGGAACAATTATGATTGATGCTATGGGAAATTTTACAAGAGAGTATACATATAATGGAAAAAGAATTAAAGAAGGCATTTATTCACCAATTACACAATCCCAAAGACATTTGGATCTTTATAAGTCATTACGTGCCAAAAGACAAGGAACAGTCATGAAATTTATCTATGATAAAACTTTTTCTAATAATTTTAAATCACTAGTTGTTCTTGCTAATCCAAAGTCTATTTTAAAAAGTCGTTATGCACCAAAAGAGATAAAGGATAAAGTGATTAAAGCTGATCAACTAATTGATTATATAAAAAGACATGAACAAAGTGCTTTTAGAAATCAAAAAGATATGATAGAACTAGCTGATATATTTCTTTCTTATCATCAAGATAAAGAAATTCAATCAATTCAAAAAGAAAATAATAGTGTCATAGAAGAAAAAAACGATTCACTTATTGAACAATTAAAAAATTATCGTTTAACAAAGGCCAAAGAAAAGAATTTACCACCCTACTATGTTTTTAATGATGAAACACTCAATGAAATCATAAGTATTAAACCCCAAACAATTGATGAACTCCTTACAGTAAAAGGTTTTGGACAAAAGAAATGTGAGTGGTATGGTAATGATATTCTACAAATAATAAGAAGTTTATAACGAACTTCTTTTTTTGTTGTAACATAAAAAATTTCATTGTAACAATGCTTTTGTTACAATGAAATTAATTGTGTTACAATCTAAAATACCAATAAAATCAAATGATAAACAACAAAGGAAGCAAGCCAAGCAATAAGACATTGTCCAAAGACAACAATCAATGCCCATTTACCATTAAGTTCCCTTTTGATTGCTGCAATAGCAGCAATACAAGGTGTATAAAGTAAACAAAAAATAAGTAAAGATAAAGCAGCTGGTGTTGTAAGTGACATCAACAATGATTGGGTTGAACCATAAAGAATAGATAATGTCGAAACAACACTTTCCTTTGCCATAAATCCTGAAATAAGGGCTGTTGAAATGCGCCAGTCACCAAATCCTAATGGATTAAAGATTGGAGCAATATAACCAGCAAGAATAGCTAGAATACTATCTTTTGATTCAGTAACAATATTAAATCTTAAATCAAAAGTTTGTAAGAACCAAATAACAATGGTTGCAACAAAGATAACTGTAAAAGCTCTTTGTAAGAAATCTTTAGCTTTTTCCCATAATAATTGACAGACGTTTTTAGCGCCAGGCATACGATAGTTTGGAAGTTCCATGACAAAAGGAACAGGTTCACCTTTAAAAAGGGATCCTTTTAAAATCAAAGCAAAAATAATACCCGTCAAAATACCAAAAACATATAAGAAAATCATGACTAATGCGCCCTTACCTGGGAAAAAGACGGAGGTAAAGAAAGCATAGATTGGAAGTTTTGCTGAACATGACATAAATGGTGTTAGAATGATTGTCATTTGTCGATCTCTTCTTGAAGAAAGTGTACGACTTGCCATAACGCCAGGTACTGTACAACCAAAGCCAATCAACATAGGTACAATACTTCGTCCAGAAAGTCCTATTTTTCTAAGCAGTTTATCCATGATAAATGCCACACGTGCCATATATCCACTATCTTCTAGAATTGATAAAAAGAAAAATAAAGTAACGATAATTGGTAAGAAACTTAAAACAGTTCCTACCCCATTAAAAATCCCATCTATAATCAAAGAATGCAAAGCAACATTAATTTGAGCGTTTGTGAGTAAAGTGTTAACATAATTTGTGACAACAGTCACCCCACTTTCTAAAACTCCTTGTAAAAAAGCTCCAATAACATTAAATGTTAGAAAGAAAACAATTCCCATGATTCCAATAAAAGCAGGAATTCCTGTATATTTTCCTGTTAAGAATTGATCAATTTTTTGACTTCTTAATCTTTCTTTACTTTCATGTGGTTTTTTTACAGTTTGTTTACAAATATCTGTAATATAATGAAATCTATTACTTGCTATAGCAGCAGAACAATCAAGATTACTTTCTTCTTCTAATTGAATACGAATATGTTCTAAAGTTTCTTTTTCATTTTGACTCAGATCAAGTTGTTCTAATAAAAGTTCATCTTTTTCAACAAGTTTACTTGCTGCAAAACGTAATGGAATCTTTGCGTTTGAGGCATGATCTTCAATTAAATGTTCAATTGCATTTAAACAACGATCAATCGCTTTATTTTGTTGATTATCTATATGTTGATAAAATTGAGGTCTTTCTTGATAATAAGCAACATGTAAAACATGGCTGACGAGTTCATCAATACCTTCCCCTTTAGCAGCTGAAATAGGAATAACTGGAACACCGAGATATTCTTCTAAATCATTGATTAATACAGTTCCTCCATTACCTAACATTTCATCCATCATATTTAAAGCGACAACCATTGGCATATTAAGTTCTAGAAGTTGCATTGTAAGATAAAGATTTCTTTCAATGTTTGTAGCATCTACAATATTAATAATAGCTTTAGGTCTTTCTCTTAATAAGAAGTTTCTTGTGACGATTTCTTCACTACTATAAGGTGACATAGAATAAATACCTGGTAAATCAGTAATCAGAGTATTTTGATACCCTTTAATTCTTCCATCTTTACGATCAACAGTAACTCCAGGAAAGTTACCAACATGTTGATTTGAACCTGTAAGTTGATTGAATAGTGTGGTTTTACCACAGTTTTGATTTCCTACTAAAGCAAATGTGAGTAAATCACTTTCATGATAGATTTGATGATCATTCATTTTATGATAACTTGATTCACCATAGCCAGGGTGATCTTTATATTGAAAAATGAATGAATCATTTTTATTTTCTGTTTTTTTAGTTATTTCTTTAATTTCAATTTTATGAGCATCTTCTTTCCTTAAAGTAAGCTCATAATCATGTATTTTAATTTCCATAGGATCACCCATCGGTGCATACTTTACCATGGTAACCTCTGTACCTTGAATTAATCCCATATCTAAAAAGTGTTGTCTTAAAGCTCCTTCTCCGCCAACAGAGAGAATAACAGCACTTTTTCCAATAGCCAATTCCTCTAATTTCATAATTTTCCTTCTTTCCTTTATAAGGATAACTTTTTAATAAAAGAGTTGCAATGATGAAACACTTTTTTTAACATAATTATTCCATTTTATTGTTAAAGTATCTCGGTATATTAAAGTCGGAGGTAGAAATGTATGATAAAAAATGCACTATTAAGTTTAAAGAAAAATATAGGAAAAACGATTTTATTATTTGTAATTATTGTTGTAATTACAAATCTCGTTATTGCTGGTTTATCCATTCAATCAGCAACAAAAAAATCAATGGATCAAATTCGTAGTAGTTTAGGAAACGATGTAACTCTTTCTGTTGATTTTAGAAATATGATGAAAAACAGAAAACCTAGTGAAGCCGTAAGTAATGAGACATCATTAACAACAACCATGGCAGATAGTTTAAAAGATTTAAAGTATGTAAAAAATTATAATTATCAAATATCTACATCAGCTAACAGTAATTCTATTTCAGCGGTAGAAACTGCATCAGATAATAGTAATAATCAACCAGAACAAGCTTCAAATAAAGTTGATTTTACAATCAGTGCCAACACCACAATGAAGTATTTAGATTCTTTTACCAATAACAATTATAAACTTACAAAAGGGCGTTTACTTACAACAAAAGATCAAAATACAAATAATTGTGTTATTGAAACCAATCTTGCAAGTGATAATGATTTAAGTGTTGGTGATACTTTTACTATTACAACAACGGTTAATGATGAAATAATTACTCAAGAACTTACAATTGTAGGTATTTATGAAATTCAATCAACAAATGAAATTGGTAGTGCTCATTTCAATAATCCAGTAAACACAATTTATACTGATTTATCAATTGGACAAACACTTACTGGAAGTAGTGAAAATATTACATCAGCAATTTATTATTTAGATGATCCAGAAAACGCAGAAGCTTTTGTAGAACTTGCGAAAAAGAAAAGTGATATTGATTTTGATACGTTCTCATTAGATGCCAATAATCGTCTTTATCAACAAAATGCTTCTTCTCTTGAAAGTATGAAATCATTTGCAAAGATGTTTGTATGGATCGTAGTGATTGCTGGTAGTGCAATTCTTTGTTTAATCTTAGCTCTAACAATTAGAAATAGATATTATGAAATTGGTGTTCTTTTATCACTTGGACAAAGTAAAGTTAAAATTATTGCTCAACAACTTATTGAAGTAGGGTTAATTGCAGTAGTTGTTTTTGTGATTTCTTTAGGTACAGGACAATTAACATCTCATTATATGGGAAATATGTTAGAAAGTAGTCCTTCTTCAAATGTCATGCAAATGGGTCAAAAAGGAGATCAACCAAATGACAATCAAAATCAATCAGATAGTAATCAACAAAAAAACAATACACAAACAAAAGAAAATTTCTTAGGAAATATGATGCAAGGACCATCAAATCAGGAATTAGATGTTTCGATTACAGGTGAAAATGTCATTCAACTTGCTGGTGTTACAGCAGCAATCTGTATTGTTTCTATTGCTGTACCTGCAGCCTATGTATTAAGACTTACACCTAGACAAATCTTATCTAGAAAGGAAGGTTAAGATGGAAAAGTTATTAGAATTAGAAAATGTAAGCTATAGTTATCAAGATGGCAAAGAAAAAATCAAATTTTAGATCATGCTTCTTATTTGTTTGAAAAAGGTAAAATCTATGCAGTTGTTGGTGCGAGTGGAAGCGGGAAAACAACAACTCTTTCTCTTGCCTCTGGTTTAGATAAACCTGATGATGGAAAAGTTTTGTTCAAAGGAAAAGATATTCAAGAAATAGGTTTGAATAAATATCGTCGAGAAGATATTTCAATTGTCTTTCAATCTTATAATCTTATTTATTATATGAATGCTTTAGAAAATGTTATGTCTGCTTTAGAAATTGCGGGAATCAAAAGAAAAGATAAAAAAGAATATTGTTTATCTATTCTTGAACAACTTGGACTTTCCAAAGATGAATGTAAAAGAGATATTCGACAATTATCAGGAGGACAACAACAAAGAGTTGCAATTGCACGTGCTATTGCAAGAGAAGTCGATTTGATTCTTTGTGATGAACCCACGGGTAATCTTGATGAAAAGAATTCACTAGATATCATGAATACTTTCCTAGATTTAGCACATATTCATCATAAATGTGTTATTTTGGTAACCCATTCACCTACTCTAGCAAAGATGTGTGATGTGTCTTTAAGAATTAAAGAAGGAAAAATAGAAGCAAAACGTTAGAGTTTTGCTTTTAAGTGGTTATAGAATTTAATTAATAAAAAAATCAGAATGGGGTTGGGCTTTTGTCCTAATGGACTACGTTGGGTATTAAATGAAATCTATGGACGTTACCATATTCCATTATTTATTGCAGAAAATGGTTTAGGTGCAATTGATAATGGAGTAGATTTGTTTGGTTATACTTGGTGGGGACCTATTGATTTAGTAAGTTCTTCAATAGGAGAAATGAAAAAACGTTACGGATTCATCTATGTAGATTTGGATAATACTGGAAATGGAACGTTAGAAAGAAAAAGAAAAGATTCATTTTATTATTATAAAAAATTAATTGAATCAAATGGAGTGTGTGTTTTTGATGAATAAAAAAGCAATTTGTTTTAAGACGATTGAAACACATACTTTAGGAGAGCCTACACGTATCGTTGCTGAAGGCTTTCCTAAGTATGCAGCAAAAAGTATGATGGAATATAAAGAGTATTTAGAAAATAATTATGACCAATATCGTTCAGCACACATGTGTGAACCTAGAGGTCATAAAGATATGGATGGAGCACTTCTTGTAGAACCAATTTCAAAAAAAAGCGGATATAGGTATCATTTATATGGATGCTAATCGATGAATAAATATGTGTGGGCATGCAACTATCGATGTGTCTATGACATTGGTTAATGAAAATATAGTTAAAGTTGTAGAACAAGTAACAAAATGTCAATAGTTTTTCAATCCCTTTTTCAAAAATGGAAAAAAATAGAGCATATAGATTTCTCTATACACTCTATCTTTTCATTTAATATTAAATTTTTGAGTTCGAAAAACTGAAAATTATTTATCGTCTGTGTTTTCTTTATTGTTTTCCTTTTTCTTGTGAGTCGAACCTAAGCAAAGGAACGAGGAACCAAGGCATAACCACACTATAGTCATAGAATTTTCATTTCTACTCGTAAAGCTAATAGCGATGCTATGAAAAACAAGACTGATGCAACATAAAATAAGATTGATTTGTTTATTCCTTTTTTCATAAATAAGTGCCTTCTGCGAATAATAATTTATTTTAATAAATATTTTTCAAACGCTTTATGATTATCAAAGTGTACTTCTCTAAAAAACAGAATTAACCAAATAATATAGGCCGGTATAGCCATATATGGGGTTAAAAAGCAGGATAATAACGCTCCTGACAACATTATAACAGTCCATATGAAACACTGATTTCTTATATCACGAGAGATCTGAACTTTATCATACAATGACTGTTCTTCTTTAGAAAATGAATTAAATCCTGAAACAAATTTTGCTGCTTTTTCCTTAAAAATTGCAAATAACACACCTATAATTACAAATAGTATAGCCAAAATTATACATGACCCAAATCCTATATTCATAATACATACCTCCTTCAAATCTCGATTGTGTAATCACATGATATTATATTTTTTCTTCAATTACATCCACCTAATTTTAATACATTGCCATTCGACTTACTTCTGTAACCAGCATCCGGTTGATTTCAGGATAGAACAAGTTGACAAAAATTATTCTTACATAATTTTTTTTAGATATCACAAATTTTTATAGCCTAGATACAGGTTCTTTTGAAGTACGTCAAAAACAAGACGACAAGCCAAAATATTTAGGGCAAAACATAACATAAATAGAATTATCTTTTGTACAATATCATCTTAACTTAATGACATTTGTTTTCTGTACAGCCTTTTTATTCATACATTGGAATAAGTTTTTCAGTATGCTTAACAATACGATGACATGAATTATTAACATAATAGGATGTGTTGTAAAAAATCTTACCTACTAAATGACTCTTTCTAAAACTTAATAGATTAAATTTTCATTCATTTTCAAATAACTCTTTTATTAAAAAAGATGATCTATAACTATAAACGTAATCCTTTAATATCTTTAATACGTGAAAGAATAATATTACAACTACAACTAATAACCCCTGGTAATGTATCAATAGTAGTATGTAAGAAATCCTCCATTTCACTATTAGAAGCAGCAACAGCGTGTACATGTAATTTGTTTTTTCCTGTAACACGATAAATTTGAGTAACAATATTATTTTGGTTTAATATTTCTATAACATCAGTAAACGAATTTGATAATGTTTCAATTTCAAAATAACAAGATATAGCACCACTTATTTTTTGAGGATTGATAATTGTCGTATATTCTTCAATGACCCCTTTTTTTTCTAATGCTTGAATTCTAGCTTTTACAGCAACTCTAGAAATCCCTACCTCTTTTCCGATATCAGAGTAAGAAAAACGTGCATTTTTTATTAATAATTGAACTATTTTTTGATCTAATTCATCAAGTCCATTTAAATACATAATCATTCCCCCGTTAATCATTTATTTAATACTATCATGCTCCTTATTATAAGTAAATCTTTTAAAAATTAGAGATATTGACTGAAAATAAATATTTAATTATAATACTTACAAAACGTAAGATGAATATTACGAAAGGAATATAAAAGATGAATAGAGATTTAACAAAAGGTTCAGTTTTAAAGTCTATGCTTCTTTTTTCAATTCCAATGATTTTAGGTGATTTACTTCAACAATGTTATAACATTGTTGATACATTGATTGTTGGTCAATTTCTTGGTAAAAATGCTCTAGCAAGTGTTGGCTCATCGTTTACCTTAATGACCTTTATAACATCTATAATCCTTGGTTTATGTATGGGAAGTGGAGCGTTGTTTTCAATTAGATATGGACAAAAAGATGAAAAAGGATTACAGGAAGATGTATGTGCATCATTTTTCTTTATTGCACTCGTCACGTTTATACTAACAGTAATATCTTATATTTTTCTTAATCAGCTTTCTGTTTTTTTACATGTTCCACATGAAGTGTGGGGAGATATGAAAGGCTATCTTATTGTTATTTTTATAGGAATACCAGCTATTTTTTTATATAACTATTTTGCTTCTTATTTAAGAGCTATTGGTAATTCAATGACGCCACTTATATTTTTAGCTGTTTCGGCAATACTTAATATTGCATTAGATTTATTTTTTGTCATTGTATTAAAATTAGGAGTTGAAGGTGCAGCTATTGCTACGGTTATTTCCCAGTATCTTTCAGGTATTGGCATCAGTATTTACTCACTTATAAAAAATATACAGGTACGAGCAATTACAAAATTACAATATTTTCATTTAAAGAGGGTTCATAAAGTAATCTCATTTTCAGTTCTTACATGTATTCAACAATCAGTAATGAATTTAGGTATTTTAATGGTACAAGGGTTAGTAAATAGTTTTGGAACTGTGGTTATGGCAGCATTTGCTGCGGCTGTTAAAATTGATGCTTTTGCATATATGCCAGTACAAGATTTTGGGAATGCATTTTCTACTTTTATTGCTCAAAACTATGGTGCAAAAGAAAAAATGCGTATTCAATCAGGATTAAAATCAGCAGTTTGTCTTTCTATGGGATTTTGCATAATTATTTCAACTATTGTATGTATTTTTGCTAAAGATTTAATGACTATTTTTATAGATGCAAAAGAAACAGAAATTATTATGGAAGGTGTCAAGTATTTAAAAATTGAAGGTGCTTTTTATTGTGGAATTGGTTGTTTGTTTTTGTTGTATGGTTTGTATCGTGCTTTAGGTAAACCTGGTATGAGTGTCATTCTTACAATATTTTCTTTAGGTACACGTGTTGTGTTAGCTTATGTTTTATCCGCAATTCCAGCGATTGGTGTTACTGGTATTTGGTGGTCTGTTCCTATTGGATGGGCACTTGCAGATTTAATAGGATTAATTTATTATAGGCGTAAAAAAAAGGAATTGCTTTCTTTTAATATTGGGTAGGAGCTGGGCATATAGGAAAAATGTGATAAAAATTGCTCAGGCGTTAGATATGGATATTATGGTGTATACAAGAACGCCTAGAGAAGATCATGATGGAATTCATTATGTATCATTGGATACTTTATTAAAGAATAGTGATTATATTTCTTTGCATTGTCCATTAACTAATTATATGTTTGTAGTTTGTCTTTTCTATATTTTCTGCTTTATAGGAAATGCTTTTGTAGGATCCTATCGAGGAATCTGTAAAGTAGATGTCCCTTTTAAAGGAACAACGATGTATGTTATACATTACGTGTTATTTTATCTTATTTACTTATTCATCAATTAGGTTTAGTAGCAGTGGCTTTAGGTTGTGGTATTGGTTGGATATTTGTGAATATTTATCAAATATTTGCGTATAGAAAATTAAAGCTAACCGCAAAAGGTAGTTAAATGAGAAAGTTTTGCGGTTTGAAATCGCAAAACTTTCTAGAAATATATATATATTGCTACAATAAAAATAAAAAATTCCTTATAATAAGATAAAGAGGAGATGTGTCTATGATCAAAAAAGAAAACTTACCAGAATGTCCTGTAGCAACAACTGTTTCTTTGATAGGAAGTAAATGGAAATTGTTGATTTTAAGAGATTTATTAACGGGGACAAAACGTTTTGGACAGTTAAAGAAATCATTACCTGATATTTCTCAAAAGGTATTGACGGAGTCTTTAAAATCAATGGTTGATGATGGAATTGTAGAACGTGTGGCTTATCCTGAAGTACCACCACGTGTAGAATATAGTTTAACAGATTTAGGAGAATCAATGAGACCTGTGATTTCTGTAATGGAACAATGGGGAAAGGAATATAAGGAAAGTATTTAGGGTATAAAAAAAGCACCTTTTTAATAAAGTTGTTCAAGCTAAATTAAAAGAAAAGGTGCAATACAATTATATATGATTAAAAATAATTTTGTATATAAAAATCTAATATTTGATGAATTTCATCAAATATTAGATTTTTATTTTCCATTGATGTTTTTTTAAATCAACATGATGATTATCTTTAAAAGTAATTCCTTCTTTTTCTAATAATTCTTTTTGTTCAAACCAGCCAGGAACAAGTCTTCCTTGAAAATTAACGACACGATGACAAGGATAATGTCCATAATATGAGGCATTTGCTAGTATTTTACCTACTAAACGACTATTTTTTTCTCTACCAATTAAACAAGCAATTTGTTTATATGTTGCCACACATCCTTTAGGTATTTCTCCTACTGTTTCTAATACTTGATAAATTAATTCTTCATTCATAATGATCATTCCTTTTCCTTTAATTTATTATAAAAAATGAATGAAAGATAATCAATTTATGTTAGTATTATTTAAGGAAAAGGAAGAAGTAAATGTGAAAATTGTTTTATTAAATGTAAGTCCACGTAGAGGTGGAAATACAGAAATTATGATTAATACATTTATGGAAAATGTTAAAGGTCATGATGTTGTTAAATTAAATATTGTATCAATGATGCTTAGGATGTAAGTATTGTTGGTCACATTAAGGAGAATGTGTTCAAAAAGATGATATGGAACAAGTATGGACACATTTAAAAGAAGCAGATATTATGATTTTTGCATCACCATCTATTGGTTTGATATGACAGCCCAATTAAAAACTGTCATTGATCGTATGTATGCAGGTGGAAGCACAGGGTTTCATTTCCACCAAACAGCTTTATTATTAGATGCTGGAGCTGATCATGTTTTTGATGCAGCGATAAGTCAATATAAAGCCATGACATCTTATTTAAAATGGGAAGATCTTGGTATTATTTGTGTTCCTAATATGGAAGATAAAGGAAGTATGAAAGAATCTTCAAAATTAGGTGAAGTTATTCAATTAGCTAAAAGTATTAAATAAGAGGATTTAAAGTAATGAAAAAAGTTGCATTTATATGTGTTCACAATTCTTGTAGAAGTCAAATTGCTGAAGCTTTAGGAAAACATCTTGCAAGTGATGTTTTTGAAAGCTATTCAGCAGGAAGTGAAATTAAAAATCAAATAAATCCAGATGCTGTTCGTTTAATGAAAAATTTGTATGGAATAGATATGGAAAAGACACAACATCCAAAGTTGATCAATGAAATACCTCAAGCAGATATGCTAATATCAATGGGATGTAATGTTGGTTGTCCTTTTGTTGGTAAAGAATTTGATGATAATTGGCAACTTGATGATCCAACGGGAAAAGAGGATCAAGAATTTATAAAAGTGATTCATGAAATCGAAGAGAAAATATTAAAACTTAAAGAAGAACTTACGAAATAAAAAATTCGTAAGTTTTTTTATTTTTTTGAAGAAAAAAGTAAAAAAATAAACGATATATATAGTAGGAGGAACTGCTTATGCAACAATTAAATCTTATAACAAGCTCTAATAAAACAATCATGTACGATC
>OGZV01000643.1_pt1 | contig 37324 bp, 50 predicted proteins | sample 1576861 | NCBI WGS metagenome assembly OGZV01 (sample SAMEA3541501, study PRJEB24748) | human gut metagenome | biome: human gut; feature: human-associated habitat; material: faeces | place: China | collected 2012
TAGGAGAAAATCAATGATCAATTCGACCGTACTCGTTGGGCGCTTAACTCGTGACCCCGAACTTAAATATACAGGTAACAATGTCGCAGTGGCGTCTTTCAGCCTAGCTGTTAACCACAACTTTAAGGACGCTAACGGCGAGCGTGAAACCGACTTTATTAACTGTGTGATCTGGCGTCAGCAAGCTGAGAATTTGGCTAACTGGGCTAAAAAAGGCGCTTTGATTGGAATTACTGGACGCATTCAAACCCGTAACTATGAAAATCAACAAGGTCAACGTGTTTACGTAACTGAAGTTGTCGCTGATAATTTCCAAATGTTGGAAAGCCGTGCGGCACGTGAAGGTGGCAATGCAAATCAAGGCAATGGCAACGGCTATGCAGGGCCTTACGGGCAACAAACACCGCAACAACAAGGGCCAAACTTTGCAAGGGAAAGTAGCCCATACGGGAACGCACACCCTATGGATATCACGGATGATATGTTGCCATTCTAATTAGGTGAAGTATGAAACTAGAATTTCTATTACCAAGGTCAAAAGCTAAGCCTGCTCAAAATTTAGTTATCAACAGTAACGACAGATTTCACTATCAAGCAGAGGGCCGAATGGTCAAGAAACTGCGATTGATAGCAAGAGCAGAAGCAGGGCTTAACATTAAGCCGGTATATAGCTCAGATAAGCCTTGTAAAGTGCTTGTCACGGTCTATGCGCCAACCAGACGAAGATTAGACCCACCTAACCTATATCCTACTGTTAAAGCCCTTATAGACGGCTTGACGGATGCCAATTTGTGGCCAGACGACAATCACGAAGTTATGAAAATGATGTCGTTTCAGTATGGCGGGCTAAGTGGTGAATCTGGGAAATTTAAGATTGTGTTAGATATCGAAGGAGCTTGAATGAATAGCAAATATAAAGACAAGCTTGTTGGTGTATACGCACCGGGCAACTATGGGCATACTAGCGTATTAGATCAGACACAAGAATTTTCAAGGTGGTTTTGGTCTAATCGTAAGGACATGGAGCTTATCAGCGTTAAGCTAGGTATCGACATTAAAAAGCTCAATCGTATTCTGACACTGGAGCAGTTACCGGATGAAGGCTTGTTAAGAAAGATGGTCGAGCTATGCAATGGTTAAGACGATTTATAGCAAAGAATCCGGCAAAGGTTTTCAGAGAAGGGCCGGAACCGATAACTATGGGAATTAAGGAGCATGAAATGAGTTGGGCGGTATCAGTATTTGAGAATGGCAAGCTATACCAACGTATTCAATACAAGGACAAGAATAAGGCACTGAACGAGTTTCACAGACAAGGTGCTAAGTATGGCGGTAGCAAGTGCCATGAAGTGGAGTTAAAGGAGGTTAGTAATGGCTAAATTTATTAGAGTTACAAACATCGCACAAGGAATTGATATGGACACAATTTTAAATGTCGATGATATCGGGCACATCTCTATTGGCCCTAATATCATTTTTGTAAAAACGCCGTTCGCAGACGGGACAAATCGGATTTATGTAAGAACCGAAACGATTGAGCAGTTAGAAAAGATTTTGCTAGAGGGAGAAAACAATGGATAGACAAGAAGCAGTAAATCGAGAAGAAGCAGTGCGGACAATATCAAGGATATCTGGTGGTTCTGTATCTTACGCAGAAGACCTATATGACTCATTTTTCCCGAAACCAGTCGTTCCGCAATATGTGGTGGATTGGTATGAGGAACATAAGGACAATCTTAAAATAAGTATTTGTCAAACTGTGTTATCAGGCGGGAGAATTGCGTCTACAACAGATTTCAGCACATTTGAACTGTGGTTTTGTGAGGTCCCGAATTCAATCCAAACCCTTGTCAACATGCACCAGTTTGGCTATGAGGTCGAGAAAGAGGCTAGGTATACGGTTCGAATTAAAGGCCGCTTGGGGCAATATCTAGGCAAATATTACTTAAACAACGAGGAATTAACACCACAATTCATAAGAACTCTGAAGGGTGAAGGAAGTGTTTTTACGAGAACAGAACTTGAAACCAGTGGCTTCGGCTGGGTATTCGACTGCGAGGGTATTGAAGTTGAGGAGGTGGACGATGGAAACGATTAAATTCATTTTGGCAGTCTTAGCTGCGGTTTACGCTTTGCGCACGCTGTCTGGAAAGGGAAGATGATAAATGATTAAAACGCATGAAATAGTGACAAGTGACAGAGACCGTCCTTATAAGAGAATCGATGATTTAATTGGAGAGTTTTTATCACGACACAAAAACATCGATCTAGTAGATATTAAATATCAAGTTAACACGTACAAAGTCGGATATGACATTGTCCATAGAACGTCAACATTGATTATCTATAAATGGAGGTAACGGATGAATAAAATTCAACGACTACGACTGAAAAAGAAATTATCCATATCGGAACTGGCCGATGAAGTAGGATTCCCAGAATCTGTGTTACGTGGGTTCGAATCGGGGGAATACTGGCCCACAATGCACAGTGCCAAAAAATTGGCTGACTATTTTGGGGTGGGTATCCTAGATGTTTTAGGGGATGAAGCATTGTTCGAAGGAAAACTCGATAAACTTGTTCGCTGCATCAGCCACTGGGCAGACGAACGCAACTTAAAGCAAGCTGACCCAAAGATTCAGTGGATGCGAATCACAGAGGAAGTCGGAGAAATTCGGGATGTACTCTTGAAACCGACGAAATTCACGGAACCACAAGCAGCACTCAAGGATGCTATCGGTGACACGCTGGTAACAATTATCGTACTAGCACATCAACTAGACCTCGATGTGACTGAGTGTCTCGGTATTGCTTACGAGGAGATTAAGAACAGAAAGGGAAAGATGATAAATGGCACATTCGTCAAGGAGGAAGACCTTTGAAAATGATTGTCTGGGCGTTATTTGACAGTGGGAATGGATCATATACCAAGGGTGTTAAGAAGCTGGACAAAGATATTGAAATCTATCCAATAGGTATTGATATTGAAAATAAAAACCATCATTTTATCAATCTGAATTTAGCTGATTATAGCCGTTTGTTTGGAGATAACACCCTATTCGACACATTGGATAAATTGCCTAAGCCTGACCTAATCATAGCCAGTCCACCGTGTGAGAGTTGGTCTAATGCTAGCGCCATGGATAGAGGGAATGCGTGTTGGAAACAAGAGCAAGGCGACTCTTTATTTCAACCACAAGAACCCTTGTCGATATTTACTGTTCGAGATCATAAAGATTATGACAGATATCAATATTACCCCAATAAGCAGCTTATGAAACGTATCAATGGTGAATTATGTGTGTTCAATACAGTTGAAATCATTAAACGATACCAACCAAAATATTGGATCATAGAGAACCCAGCTCACGGCAGAATTTGGCAATACATTGAGAGAGTGTTAGGTTTCCGAATTCCGTTTGAGAATCATACAAGGTACAACAACTATGATGATTATCCGATCTCTAAACCTACTCGATTTTCTGGGAACATTGAGTTGAATCTAAAAAATGAAAAGAAATCAAATGACATCAAATTTCAAGATTGGACGAAATCCTATAACGAGAGGTCGAACATTCCTCTGAGTTTGGTTTGCGAGATTTTAAAAAAGGTATATAAGGGGTTTATGAGTGAAACATAAAGATTTAACAATAGCTACAATCGTACTACTAGTATCACTAGCTATTAACATGCTGTCTGTCTACTACGTCCTGACAGTGCCGCGTAGGGTAGAGACAGTAACTATCCATCGGGTAGATAACGTGGGCGCAGAGATGCACGGCAAGGTTACGGGCAAATCTATGGTTGGGAAGCTCTACACGATTGATTGTGGAGCTTACGGCAAATTCCTTGTCAGCAAGGAACAGTACGACCAAGTGAATGTTGGGGATGATATCCCCAGCTATTTGAAAGAGAGAGGGAGTTAAGATGACAGAAACCATTAAACTACCAAACTACTGCGAGCCCGATTGGGAGAATGCAAGGTATGGCTCGTTAGAAGAACTTAAAGAGATGTTACTCCACAAGCGCATCGTGGAATGGGATAAAGACTTTCTGTTGCTTGAAGATGGCACAAGGGTCACTATTGAAATGTCAGAAAGTGATTGTTGCGCCTATGCGGGCGGGGAGTTCAAAGATGTCAAGCTAGACGCTATTATTACCGATGTAAAAATTGGTGAACAAGTAACAGAGGAAATCGGTGGTGGAACAACAGAAAGTAAGAACACAGTCACTATTTATCATAATCAAAACCCTATAGCCCTAGCTGAATGTGAAGCTAATGACGGGAATGGTGGCTATTATTATAGCGTGGCCTCTCTTGTTGTCGGGGAAATCAATTTTCCAGTAGTAGAGGCTTAGGAATGGAGAGGGCAATGATTCCAAGATTTAGAGCGTGGGACAAAGAGTTTAAAGAGATGGTGCAAGTTGACGCACTGGTTTTCGATGAACAAATTATCAAAGCAACTTACAAAAATGGAAATGTTGTAAAAGAAGACATAAAAAATTATGTACTCATGCAGCCAACCGGACTCAGAGACAAGAATGGCAAGGAAATCTTTGAGGGGGATATAGTCAAAATGGCTAAGAATGTCTATTCTGAGCTAACTTATTACGAAGTTGTAAGACATCGAGGCGGAGCATATCGCCTTAAGTCTAAGCGATACGGATGTGAATTGTGGCTACGACATACCGACTGCGAAATTGCAGGGAATATATGGGAGAATCCAGAGTTGCTGGAGGTGGAACAATGAACAAAAGACAACGAAAGAAATCAGTAATGAGAAACATTTCAAAACTTTACAATGAGATTTTTGAAAATGGACGTTTCAATAAAGATGCGGCTATTATCGCCGGCGTAGACCCACGGGGTCAAAGAATGTTAACAACAGTGTTTATAACGAGCTATCAATATGAATTTACCACCGACGCAATCTTTGGCGTGACGTTAGAGGGATATTTGACCGACCGTGAAGTGATAAAGAGGTGAGCTCATGAGTAAAACATACCAATATGCAGGACTGACACCAGAATTACATCAGCGGCTAGTCAATGAGCGTGTAGCACTAAAACTAGCACATCTGAGAGATTACAAGCAACATTTCCAAAAAGTGAGACAGTGCAGTGAGAAACAAGCGATTATCATTTTGCAAGCGCTCAACAGTGCAGTCGTTGAACGTGCGAGGATCTCACCTCAAACTGTCGATAGGCTAGAAGGTATCATTTCTGACGAGCTGTATCATGACCTTAAAGCATATCTATCCAAGAATTACACTAGAGGTAAAACCACGCGCCCAGTTTTGGACAAAACCAACGCAGGGCTACCAGAAGAACTGTTTAAGCGATTCCGTGAGGAAGTGGAAGAACTACGCAAGGAACACCCTAACGATCTAAACAAGTACATTAGAGACATTAAAGGGTGCGATAAGAAGAAAGCTAACAAAACCCAGAACGGCCTCAATTGTTGTTATGTGGAGAAAGCTGCCCTAACACCTTTGAAGGCAATCCAAATGGAAGGGTTACTTTCCAGAGAGTTATTCAGCGAGATTGCTAGTTATGTTTTCAATCATTATGACTGGCCCGATAAGCTGGATGACGATGCTGATCGCATTATGCTTGAATATCGCACCAAAGGCAAGACAGGCATGGATAAAATCGCTGTCAGAAAAGCCTTATATAAAGCCTATGCGTTAGGCGTGTAGCTAGTGAGGGTTCGACTCCCTCGCTAGCTATTACCAGTCAATCTATATACGGAAAAGAGGAGCCTTTTGATTTCTTTTCATTCAAATCAGCAGAAGCGTGACTGGTCGTGGATGCACCAAAATCCAGTAAATCTAAATTATAGAAAGTAGGTATTCCTTTATTTATTATTCACAAAATCTAAAGCGCATTACTGGTGGCGTTATTATCCAAGGCTTATGCCTGCAAGTAGATATAGGTCAGAAATCTCCATAATTCTTTTATTATTTCAAATCAAAGGAGGAAAATCTCCAAAAAATGATTTCACTGTATCTATAGGCTGGAACGGTTGTACAAGGGGCTCGATTCCTCTTGCCAGCCATTGTCTGTCAAACACTAAAAAAAGAAAAATAGATTTTTAGTGGCTTGAACACTTTTCAACACCGAGCAAGCTGACAGACCTTGCTCAACGAAACCCAGCAAATTTAAGAAAAAAGGATGTGAAACACCCTCTTTCTTATCGATATCGCATTACTAAAAAAAGCCAAAGGCCTTGCTGGTGTCAACGGCTAGAAAGGAGTGATAAAAGGCCCAAGAAACAACCCAAGAATAAATACATATTCTATCTTTTCAATAAAATCTCTTAACGTTTCTTGAGCTAAAATAAAAAAAGACCGACACGATGGCCGGCGCTCTTTGAACACGATACAACTATTATATCACACAAGAGAGGTGTCATGGCAAGTATCAATCTATTTGCGGAAGTAGATAAAACCGCAACTAAAAAGAAAGCTATAAAGGTACTAAGAAGGTATCGCATGCTAACACGGATAGCGGGCTTGGAATACGCCCCTAAAGTGACAGCTTCATTCTCGTTAGAACCCAAATCATTCGATGGAATGGTTCACAGCCAAACCGAAAGCATGGTAACACGCAAGGTGGCCGCTGAGCAAGACTTACAAGCTATTGTTAGAGCTATCAACGCATTATCAGATAGGCATTACAGCCAAATTTTGATAGAGTGTTATTGCAGGAATAGAAAGCAGTACAACATTGAAGTCTATATGGATCTTGGATATTCTGAAAGCGAGTATTATCGAATGAGAGAACTAGCCATTTTAGAGTTTGCTGAGAACTACAGAAACGGTGAATGTCTGGTATTTTCAGGAGATTATTGCGAAGAATAAGCGAGAATATGGCGGTATAACGGCGATATAATATTAGTATTGATAATTATAGCATCGTACCTTGAAAGAGGGTGATTGCTTTGAAATAACATGAACAAAAAGAGACTTATAAATCGCTTTGATTACAAAGTGGGGCTTAATAACTATTAAGTCTCTTTTTTTATTGTGAGGAAAACATGCAGATCTATGACAAACCGTTAGGGTGGTTAACCCCTTATGAGAACAATCCAAGAAACAATGATGAAGCGGTTGAGCCAGTTGCTAATTCCATCAGTGAGTTTGGCTTCAAAGTGCCGATTGTGGCAACGTCAGACGGCGAGATTATCAATGGACACACGCGCTGGAAAGCCGCTAAAAAACTAAAATTAAAGACAGTTCCAGTAATTATTGCGGATGATTTAACAGAAGAACAGGTCAGGGCGTTCAGGTTAGCTGACAATAAAGTCGCAGAAATAGCGCAATGGGATATTGAACTGTTATTGAGTGAAATCGAGAGCGTCGACAATCTTGACATGACACTTTTTGGATTTGCGGACAGCGATTATACGTTGGATGATTTTGAAGACGAAGAAGCAGACACCGATATTTCAGAAGATGAAATCGAAAGCGAAGGCGATTCAGTTTCGTTAGTAGAATACGGGGATATTTACCAATTAGGACGACATCGCTTGATGTGTGGGGACAGTACATCAGCAGGGGATATGAAGGAGCTTGTCAACGGCGAAAAGATAGACCTCTACGTTACTGACCCACCGTATAATGTCGCTTACGAGGGTAAAACCGAAGAAGCTATGACAATCCAGAACGACAGCATGGATGACGCAAGTTTTCGCCAATTCCTGCGAGATGCATTCGAGGTAGCTGATCAACACTTAAAGCCAGGCGGAGCGTTCTATATATGGCACGCAGATAGTGAAGGATTAAATTTCAGAGCAGCCGTTAAGGAGACGGGGTGGTTGCTGAAACAGAACCTTGTCTGGGTTAAGAATAGCATTGTTTTAGGGCGACAGGACTATCAATGGAAACATGAACCGTGTCTCTACGGGTGGAAAGATGGCGCTTCACACTACTTTGTTGATAACCGCTCGTTAGCTACAGTCATCGAAGAAGATGAAGAAAACCTGAAAGAAATGACTAAAGGGGAGCTTATTTCTTATATCAAGACGATGCAAGAAAACAGCCCCACTAGTATATTCTACGAAGACAAACCAGTTAGGAGTGATATCCACCCAACCATGAAACCATTGAAATTGATTGCTAGATGTGTCCTTAATTCTAGTAAAAAAGGCGAGCGCGTGCTGGATAGTTTCAACGGCGGGGGTTCCACTTTGATGGTTTGTGAGAAGACGGAACGTATTTATTACGGGATGGAACTTGACCCGGTATATGTCGAGCGCACAATTAAACGATGGGAAGAAGAAACTGGACTGAAAGCTGAAAAAATAAACTAAACGATAGGAAGTGAGGCGATGGCGAATGAACAAAACTTGAAACCAATTACTGAGAGAAGTAAGAAGGAACAACGAGAAATACAACGCCGAGGTGGTATAGCGTCTGGAAAAGCTAGACGAAAAAAAGCCGACTTAAAAAAAGCATTCAATACCATTTTAAAAGCCGACGTAGCGAACGAAAACATATCAAAGCAACTTGAAGCGCTCGGTTTCGAAGCTACGAATGAAATGGCGTTAGCTATGGTAATGATGCAAAAAGCCATGAAAGGTAACGTCAAGGCTTTTGAACAAATCGCTAGACTGGTCGCTATCGATACCAAGGACAGCTTGGATCGCAAAGAACAACGTGAGCGCATTGTTTCGATTCAACTAGGGAACGAAAAACTCAAAGCTCAAATCGGTAAAGAGGAAGGGCAAGATGAGAAAATCGCTGGTTTCCTCGATATTGTCAAAGGGGCGGTAAACGATGGACTTGACTAAGCTCTATACCAAACGGCAACTAGATGTGTTGAGCTATATCTGGAATCATGATTGGTTTATATGTGGACTCCACGGCGCTAAACGTGCAGGTAAGACAGTGGTTAATAATGACACATTTGTGACTGAATTAAGCCGTGTTAGAAAGATTGCTGATCGTTTAGGCGTGGATGAGCCTATTTATATCTTAGCGGGCACATCGTCAACATCGATACAGAATAACGTGTTGCAAGAGCTTTATAACAAGTACGGCTTTGAGCCTAAGTATGACAAGCATGGATCTTTCGTATTTTGTGGTGTCAAGGTTGTCCAAGTGTACACCGGCTCTATATCTGGGCTTAAACGTGCCCGTGGTTTTACGGCATTCGGGGCTTACGTTAACGAGGCATCACTAGCTAACGAGGTTGTGTTTAAAGAAATCATCTCACGTTGTTCGGGCGAGGGTGCCCGTGTTGTGTGGGATAGCAACCCAGACAATCCTAATCATTGGCTGAATCGAGACTACATTGGTAAAAACGATGGCAAGATTATAGATTTCAGCTTCAAGCTTGACGATAACACCTTTCTGTCAAAGCGCTACATTGACTCTATCAAGGCAGCAACGCCCAAAGGGAAATTCTACGACCGGGATATTTTAGGCAAGTGGACTGTTGCTGAAGGCGCTATCTATGCTGATTATGACACTAAGATTCATGTAGTTGATGAACTGCCAGATATGAGGCGCTACTTCGGTGGGATTGACTGGGGGTATACTCACTATGGATCTATTGTGATTGTCGGCGAAGGAGTGGATAACAACTACTACCTTGTCAATGGCGTGGCGGCGCAATTCAAAGAGATAGATTGGTGGGTGGAGCAAGCTAGGAAACTAACTGACATCTACGGCAATATCCCGTTCTATGCCGATAGTGCCCGTCCAGAGCACGTAGCACGATTTGACAATGAGGGTTTTGATATCAGTAATGCTAATAAGTCAGTGATTGCTGGCATCGAACTTATCGCTAAGCTGTTCAAAGAACAAAGATTATACGTTAAGCGAGGCTTTGTACCTCGTTTTTTTGATGAGATATTCCAGTATCAGTGGAAAGAGGGCAGCACAAAAGACGAGCCGTTAAAAGAGTTTGATGATGTGCTGGATAGTGTGAGATATGCTCTCTATTCAGACTATGTTGTTAACAGCACAGAGCGAGCAAGTTATGATGATTTGATAGATATGTTTAGTTAAGGAGGAAGAATGGAACAGACAGTATTTGTCGACAGTACCGGGCAATCGCATGTTTTGAATCTGCGATTTCATCGAGAATCACGCACAAAGTACCGTGCTAAAAGTGTTGATGACTTAAAGAAAGATAACTGGGCATTGCTCAAGAATTTCATTAACCATCACAAATTGCGTCAACGTCCAAGAGTTCAGGAGTTGTTTGATTATGCCAGAGGGGATAATCACAGCGTTCTCGAAGCTGGGAGGCGCAAGGATAAAGAGATGTCCGACAAACGTGCCGTCCACAACTATGGACGCATGATTAGTAAATTTAAGACGGGATATCTAGCTGGTAATCCTATTCGGGTTGAATATGATGATAGTGTCAGCGGTTCGCAAAACGACGAAGCTATTAAGGAAATTGGACGAAACAATGACATTGATACGCTGAACCGTAATCTTATCCGAGATTTGTCACAAGTTGGGCGTGCTTACGAACTGATTTATCGAAGTGAGGACGACCAGACACGAATTAAGCAGTTAAGCCCTCTTAATACGTTTATCATTTATGACAATTCGCTTGAAGACAATTCATTAGTAGCAGTTAGATACTACAGTGCTGATTTATTCTCTGACGCACATCAAACCGTTGAAGTATACACTTCAACAAATATTCACGTCTTGGACTACTCGGAAGATCTAAAAGAGGTTTCTGTCACTGCTCACGCATTTGGCACTGTACCGATTACGGAATATTTGAACAACACCGACGGAATTGGCGATTATGAAACTGAACTTTATTTAATCGATTTATATGATTCGGCTGAATCTGATACTGCCAATCATATGTCCGATATGGCTGATGCAATCCTTGCTATCTATGGCGATATGCGATTGCCTGCAAACATGAAGCCTGAAGACATGAAAGCTAAACGCTTAATGCAATTGGTTCCACCGAAGGCTGCGGATGGTAAGGAAAGGACGGTTAAGGCTGAATATCTAACCAAGTCTTATGACGTGTCTGGCGTTGAAGCGTACAAGACTAGGCTGGATAAAGATATCCACACTTTCACTAACACTCCCGACATGGCTGATGAGAACTTTTCAGGCAACACGTCCGGCGAGGCAATGAAGTACAAACTGTTCGGGCTTGACCAAGACCGCATTGAGACTCAATCGCAATTTACAAAGGGTTTGAAGCGTCGATATCGTTTGGCTAGCCGTGTGGGTGAGTTGGTCAAAGAATTCAAAGCGTTTGACGAAAATTTCTTGAGAATAACATTCACGCCAAACTTGCCGAAATCACTATCCGAGCAAGTATCTATTTTGACTGGCCTTGGTGGTCAAGTGTCACAAGAAACTGCTCTAAGTTTATCTGGTTTGGTCGAGAGCCCAGCCGAGGAACTCGACAGAGTGGATAAAGAGGTGTCTAAAATCGATTTTAAGGGGTATTCTAGCGAGTTTAGCGGGCAAGTGGGTAAATATACCGATGACGAAGAAGAAGGAACGCATACGAGCGATTCTGTGAGGTCTGATGAATGACATACTGGTCAGAACGTGCTCAGAAAGAACGAGAAGCGAGCAATAAAAAGGGTGAAGCTGAGTTTAAGAAAGAACTTGAAGCACTATATAATTTGCAACTTTCACAGTTGCGCAAAGAACTAGATGCTTATATCCAAAATTTCGCTGACAAAAACGGATTAACCGCTAGTGATGCGAAACGAAGAGCAGATAGTTTTGATATCAAGGCTTTTGAAGCTAAAGCCAAACAGTATGTAGCTGACAAAGATTTTAGCCCAAAGGCAAACAAGGAACTTCGAGATTACAATTTTTCTATGTCTGTTGGCCGTCAAGAGCTTCTTATCCAAGAGTTAGAACTCGAACTATTGGTTTTATCTGAAGGCGAACGTCAATTAACTAACGATTATCTGACGAATGGCTATAAGAGCGAAATTGTAAGAGGAAGCCTGCTTGATCAGACGGTGCCTAACAAGAAAACGCTTGAAAAGTACATGGCGACGGCTGTTAACGCTAATTTCGAAGGCGCTAAATGGTCGGAGCGTATCTGGAAGAGGCAGGAGCAGTTGCGCAAATTGGTTAAAACGGAAGTGACCAGAGCTCTTATTCGAGGAGAGAACGGTATAACCATCGCTCAGAGAATCCGTAAATACATGGATGTATCACGCACTGACGCTGAACGATTGGCGATCACGGAACATGCTAGAGTTCAAACTTTGGCACAGCAAGATATCATGAAAGAGAATGGCTTCGAGTATTTTAAACTCATGCCAGAATCGAGAGCTTGCGATTATTGCAAACAAGTTGGCCGTGATACCGAGAGGGAACCCGTCCCGGTTGATAAAATGGAGAGCGGGCTAAACGCCCCGCCGATGCACCCGTACTGTCGTTGTGCGGTTGCCGAGGTGTATGTAGAAGATAGCTCTTACTGATCCAGATAAAATAATCAGATTAATGAAATAAATAAAAAAGTCGTAGCAATACGGCTTTTTCTTATGCGCTGATAGCCGTGCTAGCCAAGGGGCTTGGGGGTTCGATGCCTCGTCAGCGCATAGGGCTTAAATTAGCCCTAAATAAACAATACTAGCGTGGCTCGTGGGTAAACACCCTAGACAAGACTAGAGAGGGCGTAGCTAGCCCTTATCGTGGCTTAGAAAGGGGCGCTACTCATGAGACTAGGTAGGAGGAAACTATGGAACAAGATAACACTATCGAGACTAACGGACAACAAGAGAGTCGCCAAGACCAAGGGCAAGGGAACACCTCAACCCCTGCGAGCGACTTCAAAGCGCCTGGTTCTCAATCTGAATTAGATAGCATAATTAACAAAGCGGTACAGACTGCTTTGAGTAACAGGGACAAGGGTGAACAAGAGCGTACAGCTCAAGCAGTAGCCGATGCCTTACAAAAAGAGAAAGATTATGCCAATCTATCAGCTCAAGATAGAGCTAAAAAAGAGTTCGAGGATCAGCAAAAAAGTTTTGAGAAAGAACGTGCTGCGTTCGAGCATGAAAAGCTTGTTGTTGCTGTTGAGAAAGATTTGGTAGCTAAAGGCTTGCCTAGTGCGTTGGCTGAGACATTCGCAATGGCTGGCAACGCTGAGAATGCACTTAAAGCAGTGACTGAGTTCGAAACAGTATTTAATAATGCTGTTGCGGAAGAAGTTAAGAAAACTGTCCGACAAAATGCACCTCAAGCATCAGCGGATGGCATTTCTAACACAGACAATTACGGCTCTCGCTTAGCTCAAAAAGCTGTCCGTTCGTCAGGTAAGATTATCTAGCCAACAATTAGAAAGGATTTTTCATGTCAGTAAAAAAAGTATTTGACACAAGTAACATTCTACGTTCTTTACCTTACAAAGCTGTCACTGCCACAGTTGATAAAAATTTTGCTGGTGTTGACGTAGACGGCAAGAAGTACATTAAAGCTGGTACTTTAGTAGCTGGTAAAGGCGGGTCAATTTTCGATGACCGCTCTAAACCAGTAGAAGAGAACAAGACGGCACCAGAAGGAATCGTTCTATACGATGCAGACTTGTCTGTTGATAAAACAGTGTCTGTTTTGTACGCTGGTGAGGTTTGGAAAGAAGCGGTTAACGGTGGTACAGTTGACGACGCTATTAAAACAGCGTTGCCACTCGTTAAATTTATTGCAGGAAAAGGAGGCAATGCTTAATGGGTCTTATTTATGACACGGTAACAGCATCTAATATCGCTGGATATTTCAACACATCACAATTAGATGTGGATTCTACGCTTGGAGAACGCATTTTCCCTGCACGAAAACAACTTGGGACTAAATTGTCTTACATCAAAGGTTCTTCAGGACGTGCGGTTGTCTTGAAGCCAGCAGCATTCGATACTAATGTCACTATTCGTGAGCGTGTGGACGCTGAAATCCATGACGAACAAATGCCATTCTTCAAAGAAGCTATGTTGGTCAAAGAAGCTGACCGTCAACAACTCAACTTAATCGCTGGATCTAACAACACTGGTTTGATTGAGACTATCACACAAGGCATTTTCAATGACGAAATGACACTTATCCAAGGTGCCCGTGCTCGTTTGGAATCTATGCGCATGCAAGCTCTCGCAACTGGTAAGATTGCGTTTGTCAATGAAGGAAAAAATGTTGATATTGACTATGGCGTTAAAGACGACCACAAGAAAACAGTTGCAAAAGACTGGACGCAAGCAACAGCAACACCTCTTGCGGACCTCGAAGAAGCAATCGAAACAGCTCAAAGCCTTGGCTTGATGCCAGAAATTGCTATCATGAATGCCAAAACGTTTAGCTTGATTCGTAAATCAGAATCTACGGTCAAAATCATCAAGCCTCTTGCAGCTTCAGGAACAACAGTTACCAAAGCCGAGGTTGAAGCGTATATTTTGGATAATTACGGTGTTACAGTTCTTTTGGAAAACGGCACATATCGAAATGACAAAGGAGAGATTAGCAAATTCTATCCAGACGGTCATTTGACTTTGGTTCCAAACGGTTCATTGGGTTCTACTGTTTTCGGTACAACTCCAGAAGAGTCAGATTTGCAGTCTGGGGACACTCCAGGAGCTCAAGTTGAAGTGGTTGACCAAGGTATTGCAATTACAACTACTAAAACAACTGATCCAGTCAACGTCCAAACCAAAGTATCGATGATTGCGTTGCCTTCATTCGAACGTTTGGATGACTGTTATATGCTTACTGTCATTCCAGTAGCGTAGTTTGAAAGGAGTAGCTATGACTAAAGTTTTAAAAGCGTTTCAGGATAAAACTGACGGCATTATTTACTATGCTGGTGACGATTATGCCGGTGAACGTGTCGAAGAACTTGCTGAAGCAGGTTTCCTTGAAGCTGAAGCTGAAGAAAAGCCGAAAAAAGCAAGTCGCAAAAAAACGACAGATAACACTGAAGAGTGAGGAGGTCTAGCATGGCTGAATTAGATCGAGAAAAGGTCCTAGATAATGTCATGCTGGACCTTGAGATTTCAAAAGATGACGACGATAGCATTGACCTCTTAAGGGTATTGCTAAACAGAGTAATTAGTCATTTCAAAGCAGAATATGCTGTTGTCAACATTGACGATGGTTTTTCTTTTATCTTCGAAGATTGCGTTATTAAACGCTTCAATCGTCGAGGAGCTGAAGGGGCTAAAGCTGAGACGGTAGATGGTCACTCAATGTCTTATTACGACAACGAGAACGAATTTAAACCGTATGACGATATGCTTCAAAGAACATTCGGAACCTCTGGACAATCGAAGGGAGGGAGTGTGTTGTTTCTATGAGATACACAGATACAGTGATACTCAAATATCAAAACGATAAGACACCGAAACGATACGACCCTACCCTTGGTCGTATGGTCGGAGGGGAAGATTGGTCCAAAGAAGTTAAGTGCAATGTAACTGGTGCAAGCTTAGATCTTCAAGCTAAGCTGGGAGGCTTGCTAAATGCTACGAGCTTGGTTGTTCGTTTCAGAAGCCCTGTGACAGTGGCTGTAACTTCCGTTGAATATCAAGGTAGCAAATACACTCCAGTAACCGCTAGAGGATATCTAGCTGGAAGAAGTGTGCTGTACGTCAACAAGGCGGTGAAATAATATGGCTACACTTACGTTTTATGGACTAGATGAAATGAGCCAATCTTTGTTGAAAAATGCCAATCCAGAACGACGTCAACGAGTTTTAAAAAAATACGGCAGCAAATTAAAAGAGAACGCAATTAGCAAGGCGCAATTCAGCGGTAAATATACCACTGGCGCAACACGTCGCTCGATTACTCTTGAATCTGGGGGCGATAGAGCTGTTGTGACGGCTCACACAAAATATTCTGGGTATCTTGAAGTAGGCACTCGGAAGATGGCAGCACAGCCTTTTATGGCTCCTGCGTTAGAAGCGACTGTCCCTGGAATGGTCGAGGAATTAGCTAAATGGGAGTAGATATGAAACAACCAGACCAATTACTACATGACGAACTCTTTCGAATTAGTGAGGGATTCGGTTTCGCTACTTACCCTTACCTTCCACCAGACAGCGCATCTTACCCATTTGTGGTCATGGGAGAAATTCAAACATTGCCCAGAGCCACAAAGTCACGCTTGATTGGTCGCTTGTCCTCAACTGTCCATGTTTGGGGACGAGTAGATGACCGTAAACAGTTATCTGATATGGCTGGGCAGTTATTGTCCAGCTATTTTGCTATCAAAAATATCGATGGGATGCACTTCTCGGCGGAAGTCAATGAGTCGTCAATTGATTCTAACCGTGATAACAGCACTGACGAAGAACTTTATCACTTTATTGTTTATTTATATTACAAATTCTACTAAGGAGGAAAAGCATGGCTGATACAAATGTAAAAGAAGCACAGCTAGGTAAGAATAAAATCTTGATGTTCCGTAAATACGGGGACACGAAAGCAGCAGCTAAATTGGCACTGCAAACAGAACATAAGTGGGAGTATTCCCGTGATGCGGACACCACTAAAACTAAAGACGGTGCGGTTGTTGCTGATGGTGGTCTAGAAACAACCTTGTCAATCAACGCAATCGGTACAAAAGACGAAGTCAATGAAATGTTGAAACAGTCGGTAGTTGATGGTTTCAAGGTCGAAGTTTGGGAAATCGATTTGACTGATAAGAAAACAAATGGAAAATACGGCGCACTCTATGCAATCGGTCGCTTGTCTTCATGGGAAGTCCCAGCGAATGTTGAAGAGCTCGTAGAGATTGAATCTGAGATGTCTGTTGAAGGTAAGCCACAAGCTGGTGAAGCAACTTTGTCTGACGAGCAAATCAGAGAGATCCAATATACTTTCCAAGACACTACTGCCATCACTGGACATTGATAATTAAAACAGTTAGCGAGGGGTTCCCTCGCTTTTTATTTTTGAAAGGAAATTTAAAACATGAACACTATCACAATTAATGACAAAGACTATACTTTGAATTTTGGATTTGACTTCTTGCGAGTGCTCGACGAGCGTTATTCAATCAATCAAAACGGTGTAGCGTTTGGTTTTGGTGTACAGCATGCAGTGGTTGATTTGCAACAAAAGAACCCACTTGTTCTGCTAGACCTCATTCAAGCTGGAACTGCTACAGAACGCCAAAAACCATCTGTAGAGGGTATTGAGCGTTTTGTTGAACGTGAGGCTGAAAATGGACGATTGGATAACTTGTTTGAGGATTTTTTCTCAGCATTGCAGAAGCAACCATTGACACGAGAAACAGCCAAACGAATGTTAGAGGCTCAAGAAGAAGCTTAGAAAACGTCAAGAGCTCAAAAGAGACCTACGAAGATCTAATCACAAATTGCATGGCTAGATATGGAACGACACTTTTAGAAGCCAGACGAATGACGCTGAATGAGTTGAGGTTGTATCAAAAAGCTTATGCGAAAAGATTTATTCAAGAGGAGAAGAAACTTTATTTACAAGCCTTCTTAAATCGTAGTGCCAAGGCTACGAGCAAGGGTGGCAAGAAGTATGTCTTTAAGGAATTTAAAGACTTTTATGACGAAGAACGTCGTGAAAAAGAACTTCTCGGGGATCATGAAAAAGACAATAGGCATCTTATCCAGATAGCTAGACGAAATTTAGCGTTCAAAAGAGAGGAGGGGTTGTTAGATGGCTGATAAAACATTCAATGTAAGGGCAATACTGTCAGCACAAGATAACGGCTTATCTAGCGCCCTGAAGAACGCTCAAAAACAAGCTGAATCACTCGGTAAGAGTAGCAAGGGCTTAGGCTCAATGTTTAAGAGTGTACTCGGTGCCAACCTTGTTAGTGCTGGGATTACTAAAGGTATCGGTGCCATAACCAGCGGTATCGGTGGTATGATGACCGAGCTTAACAATTCAACTAAGGCTTGGAAAACATTCGATGGGAGCTTAAGCCAACTAGGTTGGGGGCAAACAGAAATTGCATCGGCTAAAAAGGCTATGCAAGACTATGCAACACAGACTATCTATTCTGCATCGGACATGGGTACTACGTTCTCTCAGATGGCCGCAATCGGTCGTAGCGATGCTGGCGACTTGGTAAAAGCTATGGGTGGTCTTGCCGCTTCTGCTGAAAATCCTAAACAGGCAATGAAGACACTGAGCCAACAAATGGTTCAAGCGATGACTAAGCCTAAGATCCAATGGCAAGACTTCAAGCTGATGATGGAACAGTCACCAGCAGGTATGGCTGCCGTCGCTAGAGAGATGGGAATGTCTCTAGATGATCTTGTAAGCAAAATTCAAAACGGTGAAATTAAGACTGAAGACTTTGCAGAGGCCTTTAAACGGGCTGGCGATTCTATGCAGAGCTTGGCTACTAGGTACAAATCTGTAGACGAAGCCGTTGACGGGCTCTACGAAACGGTTTCAACCAAATTGCAACCAGTTTTTGAACAACTTAGTAACAAGGCAATCAGAGGAATCGAGGGTATCATTGATGCTCTTAGCAAAATTGATGAACAATCTGTCAAGAAGTTCGCAAACGGTCTTGATCAAGCAATTGACCAAGTTGTAAAAGGGGTCAGCCAAACTGTTCAGTCTTTTTGGAAAGGCTTTAGTAATACAGGAGCCATCAAGGGTTTAGCAAATGCATTTAAATATGTTTCTACCCAAGCTAAAGCAGCGCTAAAAGCCATAGATTTCAAGGGTATATTCCAAGGGCTAGGCACTGGCATTGGCGACATTGTTAGTGGGCTATCAAGAGGTTTAACTATTGCTACTAGGTCGGTTAAGAACTTTATCAGCTCGTTTTCGGACACTGGTGCATTCAAAACTTTTAAATCAGCGATAGAAGACACTTGGGGAGCTGTTAAAACCATCGGGTCTTCAATTGGTGATGTGTTTAGTAGCGCTGAGATGCAGACGATTATCTCAGCGCTAGGGACAGCTTTTGGAACGTTAACAAAATGGATATCTCAAGCTGTTTCAGCAGTATCTAAGTTTGTAAGCTCTATCCCTAAAGGAGTGCTTAACGGCATTACTAGCGGCATTCTAGCAATGGTAGCGGGCTTCATGACTGCAAAGGCTGGGCTTTCAGTGTTTGACACTGCTATGCGAGGTCTGAACTGGATTAAGTCATTTAATCCGTTTAGTGCCTTTAAAAACAAAGCCACTGAGGGGCTTAACGGGGCTACGAATAGTGTTAAACGCTCTAAGTCAACGATAGCCCAGTTGTTCAGTGGGATATCCAACGTAATCAAATCATCCGGAAACGCAATCAAAGGAATCTTGACAGCTATATTCAAAGGTATAGCTGAAACTTACAAAGGTTTCGGGCAAGGTCTAAAATTCGCCTTGCAAGGTCTCAAGGGATTGAGTTCGGCTCAGATACTATCGTTTGCGACTGGTGTCGCTATCGCAGCAGTCGGAATTGGTGCAGGTATTGCCATTATCGTTGCTTCATTTACGCTCCTAGCTACACAATCCCAAGGTGTTTCGCAAATCTTAAACGCTCTAGGGTCAGCATTTAGCACTGTTGTGCAAGGCATTGGTAAGGCGGCTGGAACAGTAATTGAAGCGTTCGGTACTGCATTTGGTATCGTTATCAAAGCTGTTGGTGAAGCGGCACCGGGATTAGCTAAACTTTCGCCACTGGTTGAAGCTATTGGCACTGCTATTGGCAACGCAGCGCCAGCCATTACAGCATTTGGTAATGCTTGGACTTCCGTTCTAGGAACATTGCCAGCTATCATTGACGCTTTCAGTGGTTTGGCTACCGCTCTAGGTTCTGCCATCAGTGCAGTAGCTACCGCAATTACTCCGATTGTACAGATTATCGGAAATACAATGACAGCGATTGCTCAGATAATTTCAGACACAATTATAGCCATCGCACCAATCATAACAGATTGTATCGTTCAAGTTGCTCAAGTAATCGGTCAATTTGGGCCACAAATTGCAATGGTAATCAATGAAATCGCCGGAGCTATTTCAGCAGTAGCGCCAATTTTCCAAACGCTCTACGAGTCAATTGTTGCAGTAGTTCAAGCATTGGCACCAGTTTTAAGCGAATTGATCCAAGGCATTGTGACAGTGGTTCAAACATTGGCACCTATCTTACAATCTATCATCGATGGCATCGTTGCTATCATCGGACAGATTGTGCCTATCATTACAGCAATTGGTGGTGTGATTAGCGCTGCATTCTCTGGAATTGCATCAGTGGTTTCAGCAGCAGGAATGGCAATTGCTACAGCTGCAATGGGTATCGGTACAGCTATTAGTACGGCACTTAGTGGTGTTGCTGATGTTATTAGCTCGGTTGGTTCTGCGATTGGTACAGCATTACAAGGCATTGCTGACGTAGTGCAATCAGTCGGTACATCTATCGCTACAGCGGTGCAAGGTATCGGTGACGGTATCAAGTCAGCGTTTGAAGGCATTTCAGACGTGATTACCTCTGCAGGTAGTGCAATCAGTAGTGTATTGGATAGCTTGGCTAATGTGTTCAATTCGATTGGTACGGCAGCACAGAAAGCAGGGTCTGGTTTCAACCAACTTGCTAATGGTGTTGTTAAGATTACCAACACAAACCTCGGTGACATGGCTGCATCTCTTGCAGCGGTAGCTAAGGGTGTCGGTTCAATCGGTAACAATTCGGCTGGGTTGGCACAAGCTGGTACTGGCATGACTCAGCTTGGTAATGGTATGAGCAAGGTGTCTAGCTCGGCTTCTAGCGCTGTTGCAGGTTTAAGTCGTTTCTCAAGCACGATTACAAGTATTCAATCGTCGTTCACTAACCTGCAATCACTATTGACTACAGCAGGAACAGCATTTAGCACGTTCTCTAGCCAAGCTAGTCAATCGCTCAGTGGTCTAACTGCAATTGTGGGGCCTATCACAGCCTTCAGAACACAGATCATGACACTTGCGCCAGCATTGATGCAAGCTGCTACTGGATTAACTCAATTTAGTGCAGTTTCAACGTCGTTAACTTCTAGCATGACTTCAGTTAATGCAAGTATGACTACATTGACTGCTAGTCTAACCAATCTCGCTAGTCAATTAACAATGATTACTACTGGCATGTCTACAATGGCATCAAGCACGACTATGCTAGGCACTAGCCTAACTCTCATAGGTACTCAATTCACTATGATTGGTACCTCTTTGACCATGCTTAATAGCCAATTTACGACCTTCACAACTGCATTGTCTACAATCAACAGTCAACTCTTGGTAGCTACATCGGGTGTGACAATGTTTGGGGCACAATTCACAGCGCTTGGGACAATTTTGTCTATGCTCAATAGCCAATTAACAATGGTTGGGGCATCTATTCAAGCGGTGACTACACAATTCACTGCAATGAACGCCAGTCTCACTGCTGTTGGTGCTACAGTTGCACTGATTAGTAGTCAATTTACTATGGTAATTGCGAGTGTTATGCAGTTGACCGCTTCAATTGCTTTGATCCCAACGCAATTCAGCTTGGTTGCGTCAAGTGCCACTATGGCTACGACTGCCATTATGCAAATTGGAACGTTAGCACCGTTGATTGGTGTAGCGATGAATAACGCAGCGGCACAAGTGCAATCAGCAATGCAAAGAATGGCGCAAGCTGTTCAATCGAATGGTCAGCGAATGATTCAGATGGGTCAACAGGCTGGTCAACAAACTGGACAAGCTATTGCTCAAGGGATCCAATCGGCAATTGGCGCTGTATCTTCAGCAATGGATGCACTAGTTAATGCAGCACAAGCCCGTGCCATGGCTGGTGTAGGTGCTATGCGAGCAGCAGGGGCAATGATTGGGCAAGGTTTGGCCGCCGGTATGATGTCTGCTCTTGGTGCGGTAACGGCTGCTGCTAACGCCCTTGTGGCTCAAGCAGAGCGTGCAGCTCAGGCAAAAGCTAGAATCCATTCACCATCACGACTATTCCGTGATGAAGTCGGTATCTACATTGGCCAAGGTATGGCTGTAGGTATTGATAGAAGCATAAAATTTGTCAAAGATTCGATTAAAGAAATGATTGATGTGGCTAGTGAGTACGCAATAGATTCTAGAGATCTATTCAAAGACAACGACTTGTTTGATGGTTTTGGTGGTGGTTTAATTCGTGGTAGCGTTGATTTGTCAGTTCGAGATGATAGTAGAATGGACCGTCTCGAACAAGCAATGGATATCATCACTGAACTAATCGGTCGTCCAATCTCATTGAGTGTCGATGGTCGAGAGTTTGCGTATGCAACCGGTGACGATTTAACTTCGTACCAAAAAGACAAAGATTTCACTTACAAACGCATGAGAGGTATTAAATAATGGCTGTGTTTCAATTTAACGGATATGATTTGAACGATTACTTTAAACTAATCAAAGTGTCGCACGAAATTGGGAACGAACGCAACATAACGACGGATTCAGCCCCTAAAATCGGGGTCAACATTCAACAGGTTGCGTTTGGCGCAAAAAAAATCAAGCTTACTGTCAGCTTGGCGACAAGACATCTTGAAGATATTGCCTTTGTAGACCCCAACGAGCCAGCCAAAGTTGATAACGGCATGTTTTATCGTGTAAGAGAACAAGCGGCTAGAGTGTTGCACTCTGATAAACCCGTTAAGTTGAGATTGCCAGACGAACCAGACAGATACTATTTAGCCATAGTAAAAGGGGATGTTAGTTTAAAAGGCATTTCCGACTGGTATGACCAAGCTGAAATTGAATTCATGGTCCCAGATGGAGTCGCACATTCAACTACATATCGAAGTTTCGAAACCCCTAAAACAGAAAACGGCAAACTAGTATTTGACCTTGTCAACGACGGATCAGTTGATGCGCATCCGATAATTACAGTGAAGCACAATAGTGAGAATGGCTATATCGGATTAGTTAACAGTAGCGGTATTTTAGAGCTTGGTGACAGGCAAAAAGGGGATACAGAGACTTACAAGCAGTCAGAGGTCTTGTTTGATTACGCTTCATCTAATGGACAACACAGAATCCCTAACGGATTGTCACAAGGTTTGAAAAATGTTGGTATCACGAACGATAGCAACGATACCAGACCAAACGGCACGCTTTACATCGACAATGCTTGGGGTCGCCCTCACATTGCGTTGCAGAGTGGCCAGACAGCATCAGTTACATTTGATATCCCAAGGGATTCTAGCGGTGTAAAAGGTGCTCTGTACGAGTATTTCTGGTGGAGGCAAATTTTTTGGCTAGGCTCTGCAGATCAGATGGGTTATTTGAAAATTAGTGTCACAGATGCAAGTGGCACTTTTTTGTATGGCGTCGAAACCTACAAACGTGGTAGCGGTCTGGGTTGTGAATACAACTTTTTAGCCAGCGATGGCAGGGGTGGCTATCGATTTGTTGACAGGAAGCAGTTTCTAGGAACGCACATAGAAGAGCACAACCCATTTAACGAGCCTAGGGGGTGGTCAGATATCCAACGGTTTGACGATGTCGTCCAATTTTATTGGTGGGGGTCTTATCCTAGATATACCATCCCTGAAATCAAAGGTAAGAAATCGGATAAAATCCACATTATCTTCAGCAAAATCGGGAATGCACCGCAAGTTAGCCACATGTACTTAGATGATTTCATTTATCGCAAAGACTATGTTGTAGGGGTTCGCAAAGTTCCCAATCGATATAGGGCTGGTGGAGAAGTTGTGATAAACAGCGAGAATGACACTGTACTAGTAGATAATATTTCGAAAATCGTTGACGTTGTGCAAGGCTCTGACTTCATCACAATTCCTCCTGGCAAGTCTCAACTCGAAGTTTATTGCTCAAGATGGGTCACGAACAAGCCCTCTGTGTCTGTAAAATTTGAAGAAAGGTATTTGTAATGCTATTAACGATTCACGACGCCAACTTACAAAAGATTGGCTTCATTGATAACGAAAAACAAGAAACGTTAAACTTCTACGACGATACTTGGACTCGCAATCTTGAGACGGCATCTAGCACATTCGAATTTACCGTTTCAAAAAAGGAATTGCTAGGTGATACAGCAAACCAACCGCTTTACAATCAACTAAACGAACGCTCTTTTATTTCCTTCAAACATAATGGCCAAACGTACTTGTTTAACATCATGAAGGTCGAAGAAAACGAACGATGGGTGAGATGCTATTGTGAGAACCTGAATCTTGAGTTGATAAACGAATACACGAATGCTTACAAGGCTGACAAAGCTATGTCATTTGCAGAATACCTCAATGCGTTCGACATTCCTCAGTTTGCGATGGTTACGCTCGGTGTCAACGAGGTCTCTGATCAGAAAAAAACACTTGAATGGGAAGGGCAAGACACGAAATTAGCAAGGCTATTGAGCTTGGCTAATAAATTTAATGCTGAAGTTGAATTTGTGACTAGACTTAACGACGACAGCTCTATTAAACAGCTCGTCCTGAACGTTTACCATCAAGCGGACGATTCACACACTGGCGTAGGTCGAATTTGTAGCGATATCCGTCTGACGTTTGAAAAAAATATCAAATCGATGACGAGGAAGGTTGATAAAACCGAAATCTATACGATGATTGTCCCGTACGGTAAGGCAAAAGAGCAACCTGAGAACGGCCCTGAAGCGCGAGTCTATATTGGTGGTCTTCCAGCTTGGGAAGAAAAGAACGATAAAGGGATTGTTATCTTCAAACAAGAGGGCAATTGTCTCTATGCCCCTCATGCAGCTAATTTGTACCCTTCGACTTTTGGGGCTTCGACTCAAGATAATAAGTGGATTCGAAAGGATTTAGAAGTTGACAGTGATGATCCAAAAGTTATCCGGGCTGCAGGGATTGCGAATTTGCGAAAAAATGCCTACCCAGCTATCACTTACGAAGTTGATGGGTTCGTTGATGTTGAGATTGGGGATACTATCACCATTCACGACAAGGGCTTTGTCCCATCACTCGACGTAAGAGCTCGTGCTATTGAGCAAAAGATTAGCTTTAGCAACCCAGCAAATAACACAACGGCTTTTGGTAATTTCAAAGAGCTTGAAAATAGAACGTCGGGAGACCTTAGAACCGTCTTCGAACGAATGGTTGAAAACAGTAGGCCTTACAGAATCCTTTTTTCGACAGATAACGGTGTTATTTTTAAAAACAATACAGGACAGTCAACGCTACGTCCAACGTTAAAACGAGGAAATCAGACGGTTAACGCAACTTATCGATTTGTAATTGATGGCTCTATTGTTGGAGCTGGACTGACTTACACAGTGAGTGCAAGCAAGATTAATAAACCAACTGTGATAACGGTATCTGCTTGGGTAGATAATAAGGAAGTAGCTTCGGAAGAGGTTACTTTTTTAAATGTCTCCGATGGCCGAAATGGTGTCAAGGGAGATAAAGGCGACCCAGGGCCAGCAGGCCCAAAAGGTGACAGAGGATTGCAGGGCGAACGTGGTTTACAAGGTTTGCAAGGGCCAAAAGGTGACCAAGGGATCCCTGGTGTTAAGGGTGCTGACGGTAAAACACAGTACACCCACATCGCTTACGCTGATACTGTGTCTGGTAGCGGTTTTAGCCAAACCGACACTGACAAGGCGTTTATCGGTATGTACCAAGATTTCAGCACTACGGATAGTCGGAATCCACAAGACTATCGCTGGTCTAAATGGAAAGGTAGCGATGGACGAGATGGTATTCCAGGTAAAGCTGGAGCAGACGGACGAACACCTTATGTCCATTTTGCCTACGCCGATAGCACTGATGGTCGAACTGGTTTCAGTCTAACGCAAGATGGCACTAAGCGGTATTTGGGCGTATGCACTAACTTTGACAAAGCAAATAGCACTAATCCAGCCGACTATGCATGGAATGACACTGCTGGTAGTGTCTCAGTTGGTGGTCGAAATCTTTTAAAAGGCTCGAAAGGACCTTTTAAGCCAGATAAAAAACCAACGAATTTTGATAATAATGTTTTGTACAAAAACGAAACTTCTGTCTATTTAGAGCAAAACCAAAAGTATCTCATCAGTGCGAAATCGGACGGTAATTTTACTGCTTTGCACAACCCAAATATCGAAAGCGATAATGTGACACTTTGGTTGATTGATGATAAATACCAAAATTATCAGATTGTATCTGATTTAAAAACAGGAACTATAGGAACGCCGATTACTTGGGTTAAACCAACAGGGAACTATCATCTACGTGTCAACACATATCACAAAACGGCTAGCAAATCTGTTTGGGAAGTAAAAATCGAAAAAGGAACAGTCAAAACGGACTGGACCCCTGCGATTGAAGATGTACAGGATGACATCGATTCCAAAGCCGACCAAGTTTTGACACAAGCACAGCTCAACAAGCTCAACGAAGTTAATTCTGTGGTACAAGCCGAGCTTGAGGCCAAAGCCTCTCTTGAGATACTTAATCAATGGGTGAAGGCTTACCAAGATTTCGTCAACGCAAATAACGCTAACCGGGCACAAGCTGAGAAGAACCTTGCTGATGCCAGTGCTCGTGTCGCAAAACTAGAGAACAATCTGAGCGATATGTCAGAACGTTGGAATTTCATTGACAGCTACATGACTTCGTCAAACGAAGGGCTTGTTATCGGTAAAACAGACAACTCTAGTTCTATGCTGTTCAGTCCAAATGGTCGTATCTCAATGTTCTCGGCCGGGAATGAGGTAATGTATATCTCACAAGGTGTGATTCACATCGAGAACGGTATTTTCTCAAAAACCATCCAGATTGGACGATATCGAGAGGAACAAGATTTCATCAATCCTGATAGGAATGTTATTAGATACGTGGGAGGCAGTTAATCATGGTAGAATTTTGGTCAAATAACGACCGTGGATATCGCATTAGACTGTGGATTGACCAAGTCGGGCAGAATATCCAGAATAACACAAGTGATGTCCGTATTCGATTGGCATTGCTTAACCAAGGCTGGACGTTTGCAAGTTATCAATGTTCTGGGTACGTCGATGGTTTTGGTCAACGAATTGATTATTCGGGTAGCCCAGCGATGCTTAGCCGAAACTCAGAAATACAGTTGATTGACCGCACAATTACTGTAAGGCATGCTGATGACGGAACTGGTGTTTTTGGTGTACACGCTCACTTCAATGGCTCTGGTGGATACAGCCCTGGAAACCTAGATATTGGTAATCAAGACATAACACTGACAACTATCCCAAGAGGGAGTTCGGTGAGCGTCCCGGAGGGATTCATTGGCAATCAAGTAGATATCACTATTGATAGGAAATTGGCTGGTGCCACGCACACACTGCGCTATGCTTGGGGAAACAAGCAAGGCAAAATTGCTGATAATGTTGGGACATCGTTTAAGTGGACAATCCCAGCGGATTTTGCAAACGACATACCGGATGCAACAACTGGCCGAGGCACTATATATGTCGATACTTATGTAGACGGCAAATTGATTCAGACGCAGTCAACAACACTAACGGCAAGCGTTGTTACAAACAACATGAAACCTTCATTCACTGGATTTACTTTGACAGATACAAATCCAACGACTCAAAGGATAATTCCAGAGCCAACACATTTTGTGTCCATCATGTCGTTTGTGAAAGTTGTCTTCAACGGAACGCAGGCAAAAAACGGAGCTACAATAGCTGGGTACTACGCTGAAATCGTTGGTGCCAGTAATTCTGTATCTACGAATGGCGGGGTATTCCGGGAGGTTGCTGTAAACAAAGACACTCAAATGACCTTAAGAGGAAGAGTTCAAGACTCTCGTGGGATTTGGTCCGATTGGAAAGAGACTAAAATAACGTTTCTATTCTATTTCAGTCCAACGCTAAAATTTGAAGTTACCAGAAGTGGATCAAAGTCAGATACACTAACCATTAAGAGGTTCGCTAAAATAGCGCCACTAAGCGTGAATGGCGTTCAAAAAAATACCATGAAGCTGACGTTTACAACAACAAAAGTTGGGACGAGCAATGTTGTAGCGGACAACGGACAGGCAGGCGGTGAGTGGTCAAGTATTTCTGAATTCAAGGCATCTAACGCAAATTTAGGCAAGGAATATCCCGCAGATACCTCATTCATAGTAACAGGCAAACTAGAGGACAGATTTTCAGACTCAAAATTCCAAGATACAGCGCCGACCGATAAAACTATCATGACCTATGATCAACAAGGCGTGGGTATTGGTAAATACCGGGAAAACGGGACGCTTGATGTCAATGGATTGATTTATTCAGGCTCAAAACCAATCCAGCACCACCGACTTACAGAAGTTCGAGGTGCTGCAATTATCGAATACAACAACACGAACCTCGATGATTATAGGACGACAGGTTTCTTCTCGGTGATGAGCACGATGAAGAACTACCCTATCAGCAAGCCTAAACCTACAGAACAAGTAGGTTTTTTAGAAGTGGTAGAAGGTTTGGGTGGTATTCATCAATCACTGACAACAAGTTCTGGCAGGTTCTTCAAACGCACTCTAACGCAGAATACCGTTGGGAAATGGGTTGAGTTCGTGCAAAGTAATCAACCTGCCGTAAAAAAAGAAGTCCAAATCGGCTACGGGGTGAAAGCGAACCTTGTGCGCCAATTGAACGTAGTAACCTTCAACTTAATCAGAGGCATCTATTCTGTTGTTGAAGGCGAGTACAAGGACTTGAGTGAGAAAATTCCCGATGGGTTCAAGCCTTGTGTGCAAACGCACTTGATTGCCAACAAAAATGTAGCCAACGAACACAAAGGCTGTGCGGTATGGCACCTTGATCCGAATGGAGATATGTATTTTTCAAATCAGAGCTCTGAAAATGCAGTCTACACAGGAACAGTCACTTACATAACCGAAGACGAATATCCAACGGTTGAAGAATAAAAAGAAAGGAAAATAATATCATGTCACTTAAAATTACAAAGCAACGTACAATTAATGCAGAATTTAACGTCGTAGAAGAAGGGACTACAGTTCTGGTTAAACAGACATACATCAGCATTGACGAAAATGCAGTATCTAGCGTCCAAGAGAATCTTCTTAACGCTGAACTTTATGCTAAATATCGCAAGCAAATGCGCAAAGATGAACAAGAACTACGCAACCTTCGTTACAAGATTGAAGACGAAATTCTAGCAGAGTCTAACGGCACAGAGGTAAGCAATGAACAATAAACCAGATGGGATTTTTGGGCTCTTTGATGTAGTCCGAGACTTCTACGCACACGGTATTGATGAGCATCCATGGGTACTTATTCTCGTGATAATTATTTTTTCAGACATAGCTGTGGGTGTATCTAGAGCTTGGGCTGCTCACGAACTCTCGAGCACAAAGTTCCGTAAAGGAGTAGTCAGCCACACAGCAATGACCGTGTTTGTGGCGATGTTCTATCCATTTGCTAATTTCATGAATCTGACGAGTATCGTTGATACATTTATCTTCGCAATGATTGCAGCTTACACCTCTAGCATTTTAGCTAGCTTATCAGCTTTAGGGGTGGAAATCCCTTTTATTGATAAGTACGTCAAGATGAACATTGACAAGGATAAATTTAATTTGACGCCTTCAGATAAAAAAGGAGACCGACGAGAACGATGAATGATATCATGACGAGCATCAAGCAGGTTGACGGCGGTTGTGTCATCAAATCGGGAGACACTGCATCAGTATTTGAATTTGAGATTTTGGGCGATGACGGCTTGAAGAAAGACTTATCTGGCGCAGGTAAGCTTGCCATCTTCAATGCGAAAAAAGTAATTCTGTATGAAGATGTATCTGTAGAATCAGGTCGTTTCAACTTCAAATTCAAAGACGCTGTAGATCCTGGTCGTTACAAGTTGGAATTAAAACTAGATGGGTTTATTTTCCCGACGGATGAATTTAAAATACGTGTTCGCCCGTCATTCAATCCATCTGACAGTATTCCAAGCAATACCGAAGACCCAAAATAAAAGCGCTGGCTGAGGAAGTACGGAAGCACTTAGACAGCGATACTGTAGATGAGCTTCCAGATTTAGTAGCTATATATAATTTAGCTAAAATTTGAAGGGAGAATGCATGGCTAAAAATAAATTAGAAGCTGTAGTGGTTGCAATCGGAACAGACATCAAGAATTTGCAAAAAGCAATCAATGATAAAGAGGCAGGGAGTGGCATCACTGAGCAGCAGCTAAACGAGGCAGTCAAACAGCTAAAAGCGGAAATTCTCGGCGAAGGAGTTCCAGAGAATCTTGACACTCTAAAAGAGATTGCAGATAAGATTAGTACTCTCAATAGCGATACTAGCGAAGCGATCGTAGCTAAGTTGACAGAGCTTGGCAAAAAGATTGACGCTGTGGCTGATGTAGATTATCTATCTGCATATAATCAAGCAAAGGGAGAGTAGCGAATGAATCTAATCGAAGCATTTAAGCAGATCGGACGAGATATCAAGGCTCTTGTGACCAAAACTGATAAAAATGAAAAAGCGCTAGAAGAGCTACAACCAACAGTTGAGGCTCTAGCAACTAACTTGGATCAAATTTTGGGCGAAGTTGTAACTCGCTTCGAATTCGATAAACTCAAAAAAGAAATCGAAAAATTGAAAGGAAAATCAACTGATGAATAAAATTAACTGGTCTGTACGTTTTAACTCAAAGAATAAAGCGTTCTTGTATCGTGTGGCGCTTGCGATTGCACTACCCATCTTGGCTTACTTTGGTATCAAGTTCGAAGATATCACAAGCTGGGATGCGGTGTTCAACTTGTTTGGCAAGTTTGTCTCAAACCCTTATTTAGTAGGTTTGACAATTGTAAACATCTTAAATATCATTCCAGATCCAACAACCAAGGGTCTTGGAGACAGCGAACAAGCATTGGGCTACCACGAACCACGAAACGACAAGGAAGGATATTAATATGGCAACAGATAACGACATCATTCAATTTGCAGAAGACCTAGCTAATGCTGGGATTGGTACCGATGCAGATGGAAGTTGGGGGACACAATGCGTTGACCTGCCTAACTCTATCTCAATTAACTTCTTTGGTCGTGCCCTTTGGGGCAACGCTATTGACTTGCTAAACTCAGCGGCAGCAGCGGGCTATGAAATCGAGTATAACCAAGTGGGAAACCTTGACAGTCGTCCACGTCGTGGGGCTGTATTCGTCATGGATACTACTTACATCGCAGGGCATTCATACGGACACACTGGTCTGGTTATCGAAGATTCAGACGGCTATACCATGCGAACAATTGAGCAGAATATTGACGGCAACGCTGATAGCTTGTATGTTGGTGGTCCTGCTCGTTACAATACACGCAATTTTGACGGTATTGTAGGCTGGTTCTACTTCCCAACAGACAACCAATCACAAGCTCCTGCACCAACTCCGACCCCGTTCGATGGTATAATTACTATTAACGAAGAAATCGGAACATTCACAGTTGAAGTCTCAGCTCTTAATGTTCGAGCTGGCGCTGGTTTAGGTGCTGAAATCGTGGCAGTCTATGGAGCTGGTGAAACTATCAACTATGACGGTTGGTGTGACGTTGACGGCTATATCTGGATTAGCTACATTAGCTGGTCTGGAAATCGTCGCTATGTCGCAGTTGGGCAATCAGAGAATGGCCGCCGTGTAACGTCGTTCGGTTCATTCGCTTAAACTGTAAATAACAGACCACGAAACAAAATAAAATAAAAGGAGTATATCACCTCCCCTCAGACTGCAGTAGGGATACAATGGCAGTAGTGGTCGAAGCCCCGGCATTTGCTGGGGCTTTTTTTATTTGCTATAATATATCTATCCATCATAGGCAAAGAGCCATGAGTTAGTCTCATAGCTCTTTTTTTATATTTGTGATTTCAATAGATAAGTGATAACATAGATTTCGGAATGCTTGGCGTCATTTCGATAAATTTCTTGAACTGCCCCGACTTTGCGCCGGGCTTTTTTATTTTACAAAAAAACTAAATTTCTTTATCAAAAGTGTTGACAATATATAGTATATGTACTATAATATAAATGAAGATAAGGAAAGGGAGAACGAAAGAAGTTCTCAAGGTAAAATAAAATGGCACTAACACAAACACAAATCAACGAACTTGTTGCTGAGTATAAAAAATACTACGACGGAGAAGAAGAAGTTCTCGAAGATTTGGAAGGATACATGAAAGACTTCACAGATTACGAAAGCATCGAGGATGTTCCTTTTGAAGAATTAATCGACTTCATTGGATAATTCAAAGGAGTAGCACAATGGACGCACAAACAAAAGCAACTAAAAGATGGAACTCGCAGAACAGAGAGCATCGTAATTATTTATCAAAGCGTTCGTCCGCTCGTAGCTTCATCCGAAACCACGCTACGGGTTCGGATTTGAACGAACTAGAGGAATTGATAGCAGAAAGAAGGGGCGCACTCATGACTGATACTGAAAGAGAAATCAAAGAGCTTATCCAAGATGTGTATGCAGACGAATTGAAAGAGCAATCTTGGGAAGAAGTGGCAGACATGCTCGACTTTTGGAGAGATAAAGACGGCGACTTGCTGATTGAAGGTCGTGGCATGAAGCCCGTTGACGGCGTGGACTACGTGGGGTACGCTGACAACGGCGTTATCTGGGAGCGATAAAAGACTAGGGTTATCCTAGCCTTTTTGTGTCTTCTTTGTATTGCATTAGACATTTAATCTAACTAGAGGTACACTATAGATGTACGATTTGCGTGCCTCTAGTTTTCTAGTGGGTGATTGTATTTAGTTTTTTCATGTCGCTTGGTAGTTCATGCTGCCAAGTCTTTTTTATGCTCAAATCAAGAATTTTAGTATCCTTGATTGAAATGCTGGTCGTGCTTCTCATTATCAGTATTCTCCTTTTGCTCTTTGTACCTAACTTGAGCAAGCAGAAGGATTCTGTTAAAGAGACTGGAAATGCGGCTGTGGTCAAGGTCGTGGATTCTCAAGCAGAACTTTATGAAATGAAGAATAATAAGACAGCTAGCTTAGCTGCTCTTGTTTCAGAAGGTCAAATCACGCAAAAACAGGCAGATTCATACAATGATTATTATGCGAAACATGGTGGCGAAAGCCGCTCAGTGGCCAATTAGAGCCTTTACCTTGTTGGAGAGTCTGGTGACTCTAGCAGTGGTTGCCTTTCTCACTCTGAGTTTATCAGGCTCAGTCACAGGTATTTTTCAGCAGGTTGAGACTAATCTTTTTTATCTGCGCTTTGAGTACCTATACCGAGATAGTCAGCGCTTGGCAGCGGCGGAAGGGTCCAATGTTGAATTGCAGTTGTCCAAGGATAAAATCAGTAACGGAAAATCCAGTCTGGTGATTCCTAAAAATATACATCTGGATAAGGGGCAGACGCTAGTGTTTGATGCCAAAGGAGGCAACTCTAGCCTCACAAAGATTCGTTTTTCAAGTGATAAGGAGGTGGTGACCTATCAGCTTAACATGGGCAGCGGTAAATATAAAAAGACGGTCTCTTAGAGGCTATATTCTTATCGAAAGCTTGGTAGCAATGGCTGTCTTAGTACTCGTCAGTGGTCTTATCTTGGATCAGATCAATACCAATCGTAGGCTAATGGCTAGGAATCTCCACCAACAGGAGGTCTTGAGTGTGGCAACCATGGCAGTTCAGACCAAACAGGATCAGTTGACCTTAAATGGCATCACAGTGACGGTAAAACGTAGCCAGCAAGGTATCGCAGTTTATGAATCAGGAAAGGAGATTATTCATGTCTCTCAATAGCAAGGTTCGTGCTTTTACCCTCTTGGAATGTCTAGTAGCTCTATTGGTGATTGCTGGTTCAGTTCAAGTTTATCAAGGTCTGACCACAGTATTGGTGAGCAATGTTAAGCAGGTCAAGCAACAAGAAAACCAAGACTGGCTCCTATTTGTCCAACAAATGGAGGCAGAGTTAGAAGGTTGTCAGTTGGTAAAGGTAGAAGGGAACAAGCTCTATGTTAAGCAGGATAATCAAGACCTGGCTTTTGGCCTTTCAAGTGCTACTGATTTTCGAAAAACAAATGCTGACGGTCGAGGCTACCAACCAATGCTTTTCAATGTAAAAGCTAGTACAATTAGTCAAAATAACCAGATAGTCACCATCCAAGTGACTCTTAAAAATGGGCTACAAAGGAGTTTTGTTTATGCTTTTGAAAAAACAGGTTAGGGGAGGCGTTCTTCTCTACGCTCTTTTTATGGCTGGCATTTTCACACTTCTTCTGCATGTTTATCTGGAGCGGGTGGTTGCTAGCTCTAGACAGAACCAAGCACAAATGATCTCCAGTCAGAGTCGTCTCATGGCAGAGATGACCATGGACTTGGCGGACAAGGAAGCAGGTGCTTTTAGTTTCTCTCAGGGAACTACGACTTATGAGGTTAAGGACAAACAAGTGATTGTTAGAGTTGCCAGTAAAGGCCAAATCAAGACCTATCGTTATGTGAAGAAGCAGGAGCAGAAATAGAAATTCTCTTTCCTTTTTGATATGATAGAAGGACGGAGGAAATCATGAATTTTGAAGCAATTGAGACAGCCTTTGAGCTGTTGTTAGAAAATGTCCAAACCATTGAAAATGATCTTGGAACCCATGCTTACGATGCGCTTATTGAGCAAAATTCCTATTATTTGGGGGCTGAGGTAGCTAATGAAGTCATCATCAAAAACAACGAGAAATTACGTGCCCTTAATCTAAGCAAAGAGGAGTGGCGTCGCGCTTTTCAGTTCTTGTTTATCAAGCTAGGGCAATTGGAAGCCTTACAAGCCAATCACCAATTTACACCTGATGCTATTGGATTTATCATTCTTTACCTACTTGAAGGGTTGACCAAGGACGACCAATTAGATGTTTTGGAGATTGGTTCGGGGACAGGAAACTTGGCTGAGACTCTTCTAAATAATAGTCAGAAAACCCTTAATTATATGGGAATGGAAGTTGACGATCTCCTTATCGATTTGTCAGCTAGTATTGCTGATGTGGTGAATTCAAGTGCAGTTTACATCCAAGAAGATGCTGTTCGACCACACATTCTCAAAGAGAGTGATGTTATTATTAGTGACCTACCTGTTGGTTACTACCCTAATGATGAGATTGCGAGTCGTTTCAAGGTTGCAGCAACTGGTGAACACACCTATGCCCATCACCTTCTCATGGAGCAATCACTCAAGTACTTGAAGAAAGATGGTATTGCTATTCTTTTGGCACCAACTAATCTTTTAACAAGCCCACAAAGTGATTTGCTTAAGAAATGGCTGTCAGGCTATGCTGATATTATTGCAGTTATCACTCTTCCAGAAGCAGCTTTTGGCAATAAACGTAACATGAAGTCTATCTTTGTGCTTAAAAAACAAACTGAAAATGCTCCTGAGACCTTTGTTTATCCACTTAGCGATTTGCAAAACCCAGAGGTCCTCAAAGATTTTACAGAGAATTTTCAAAAATGGAAATCAGATAATTCCATTTTCTAGCAAAACATGTTAGAATAGGACTATATTATTGAAAGCGTTTTACAAAGAGGTGGCTTATGACAAAAACAATAGCAATTAATGCAGGAAGCTCAAGCTTGAAATGGCAACTATATGAGATGCCAGATGAAGTTGTTCTTGCTAAGGGTTTGATTGAACGTATCGGCTTGAAAGATTCTGTTTCAACAGTAAAATTTGATGACCGTTCAGAATCGCAAACTCTAGATATTGCTGACCATGTTCAGGCAGTAAAAATCTTGCTTGATGATTTGATTCGTTTTGATATTATCAAGAGCTATGATGAAATCACAGGTGTTGGTCACCGTGTGGTTGCTGGTGGAGAATATTTCAAAGAATCAAGCTTGGTGGATGAAGATGCCTTGGCTAAGATTGAAGAATTGTCAGCCTTAGCGCCTTTACACAATCCAGGTGCAGCTTCAGGGATTCGTGCCTTTAAGGAGCTCCTCCCAGATATTACAAGTGTTGCTGTTTTTGATACAGCCTTCCATACATCTATGCCAGAAGTGGCCTACCGTTATCCAGTGCCTAATCGTTACTATACAGACTACCAAGTCCGTAAGTATGGAGCACACGGAACTAGTCACCAATATGTTTCTCAAGAAGCAGCTAAGTTGTTAGGTAAGTCAATTGAAGAAACTAAGATTATCACAGCCCATGTGGGAAATGGTGTTTCAATTACTGCGGTTGATGGTGGTAAATCAGTAGACACATCAATGGGGTTGACACCACTTGGTGGCGTTATGATGGGAACACGTACTGGGGACCTTGACCCTGCGATTATTCCATTTGTTATTGATCGTGAGCCTGAAATGGCAGATGCTGAGCGTATCCGTCACGTCTTTAATAAGGAATCAGGTCTTCTTGGCATTTCTGAAAAATCAAGTGATATGCGTGATATCATTGCTGGTAAGAATGCTGGCGATGAAAAATGTGCCTTGGCTTATGATCTTTATGTGGATCGTTTGCGTAAATACATTGCTCAATACTTCGGTGTGTTGAACGGAGCGGATGCTATCGTCTTTACAGCAGGTATTGGTGAAAACTCTGCGGAAGTTCGTGCTTCAGTTTTGGATGGTCTCACTTGGTTTGGTATTGAAGTGGATCCTGAAAAGAATGTCTTTGGACATGTAGGCGATATTACAACAGCAGAGTCAGCTGTTAAAGTATTTGTTATTCCAACAGATGAAGAGTTGGTGATTGCGCGTGATGTTGAGCGCCTTAAAACTAAATAAGTTATCAAAAATTTGATAAGACCAGAAAAGTTGGTCGAGTGATTGGCTAGCTTTTTTGAATGCTCTGAAAGCATCATTTGTCGATGTCTATATATGTGTAATTCAATAAGTAAAGAAAACTTTACAAAAAATGTAAAAAAGACTTTACAAAATATGTAAAGTAGACTATACTATAAATGTAAAGTTAACTTAACAAAGAAAAGCAAGGAGTTTAACCATTTGAGAATAAACGATAAAGTTGAGGTACCACATGGAAACAAAAATTCAGGAACTTCGTAAGGCTAATAAGATTAGTCAGGCAGACTTAGCAGATGAGATGGGGGTCACGAGACAGACCATCATTTCACTCGAAAAAGGTCGCTATAATGCGTCGTTGGAACTAGCTTTTAAAATTGCTAGGTATTTTGGAAAGACTATTGAAGAAGTCTTTATTTTTGAGGAAGATTAAGGAGAAAAGATATGTTTAAACAGGTAATGAAGAAAATTGGTGTTATTTTTTTAGCGCTCACTCTACTAATCTTAGATTTAACACTATCACGTGCTCTCCCGCTACTTACTCAGGATGGTAAGTTTTCACTTGTGGAGCAAATAGGTTACGGTGTTTGGGCATTAGGGAGTTTGGCTATTTTTATCGTGATTGCTTATAGATTTAAACTCTTATCGCTTAAAGAGATTAATTGGAGACGTCTCGTTGCGATTGCTTCTCT
>OGZV01000646.1_pt1 | contig 37126 bp, 28 predicted proteins | sample 1576861 | NCBI WGS metagenome assembly OGZV01 (sample SAMEA3541501, study PRJEB24748) | human gut metagenome | biome: human gut; feature: human-associated habitat; material: faeces | place: China | collected 2012
TGTTTGTCTACTAAGTTCTTGAAGACGGATTGCGTCTGTCCGGAGGCATCGAGCAACTCCTTCTTGCTGACTTCCCGGATATTTTTCCCTTCGGTGTTCCATCCCGACAATTCAAGGTATTTCATCAGGATGGCCTGCTGCTTGGGAGCCCGTGCCAGTAAATCAAACTGAATGTGCAGGTGATGTTCGTTCTGCAACGCTTCTGTCAGTCGTACCCGTACTTCCGTACGCGGTTTGTAGCTTCGCTTGATTTCTTCCTTGATGCAGATGGCCTCTTTCTCCAGCAGCGACTTGATGACCGGCAACAAATTCTTCATGCCGCTGGCCTTCTCCAGTTGGGTGACGCATTGCTCCGGGTCGGCACTGAGCAAGTCCAGAATACGCTGTTCCCGAGGAGGGAGCGGTTCCGAGGCCACAAAGTCCGGATTGTATTCCACCAATGTTTCGCTTTCCAGTTTCATACCCGAAGGAAGGGCTGCCTTGTACACGTCTCCCAATGTGCAGAGGTAATAGTCGGCCAGCCATTTCCAGAAAGAAAACTGCTGTCCTAACAAAACCGGACGTGAATCGAGCACTTCCGAGATGTCTTTGGTTTCATACGCCTCCGGAGCCGTTTCGTGTACCTTGGTGACAATGCCCGTATAAAATTTTTTAGGACCGAAAGGTACGATGACCCGGCAGCCAGGCTGTATGCTCGCCTCCATACCTTCCGGAAGCGAATACGTGTACTGGCTGGCAATAGGCAGGGGTACTATGACATCCACGAATTTTTTCATATTGCAAAGGTATAAAAAGCCCCTCACATAGGTGGTTCCCTCCTGAAACTTTTATAGATTTGTATCGCTGTTTTTAATCTTTAATTCAAAATGAAAATTTACAATATCGGAATTATCGGATGTGGTGGCATTGCGGAAAAAATGGCGGCCACGCTTGGAGGGATGAAAGGAGTGAAACGTTATGCCGTGGCTTCGCGTACGGAAGAAAAGGCGAAGGCCTTTGCCGGGAAATGGCAGTTTACGAAAGCTTACGGAAGTTATGAAGAACTGGCCTCCGATCCGGAAGTGGATTTGATTTATATTGCCACTCCTCATGCCATGCATTATGACAATGCCCGCTTGTGTATTGAGAAGGGAAAACCGGTGCTGTGTGAGAAGGCTTTTACGGCCAACGCCCGTCAGGCTGCCGATTTGCTGAAACTGGCTGAAGAAAAGAAAGTATTCCTGACCGAAGCCATCTGGACCCGTTACATGCCACTTTCATTGAAGATTCGTGAGCTGTTAGAAGAAGGAGTGATAGGCACGCCCCATATCTTGTCGGCCAACCTGGGGTATGTGATTGACGATAAAGAACGTATCTTGCGTCCGGAACTGGCGGGAGGCGCCTTGCTCGATTTGGGTGTGTACCTGCTCAACTTTGCTGCCATGTATTTCGGAAAGGAAGTAGCTTCCGTGCATTCCGTCTCTCAGAAAACGGATACGGGAGTGGATGCACAGGAAAATATTACGTTGCTGTTTGAGGATGGCAAGATGGCTGCCTTGCAGGCAAGCATTCATGCCGCTACCGACCGCATGGGTATCATTTCGGGAGATAAAGGCCATTTGATAGTGGAAAACATCAATAATCCGCAATCGGTCAAAGTGCTGGATACGAATTATCAGACTGTAGCCGTGTACGATGCTCCGCAACAGATTACAGGCTATGAGTATCAGGTGTACGCTTCACTGGAAGCAATTGAAAAAGGCTGGCTGGAATCGCCTTACATGCCGCATGCCGAGACACTTCGTATCATGCAGCAGATGGATGCCCTTCGCCGGGAATGGGGAGTGGTGTATCCTTGCGATAACGATAAACGGTTTATATAATACAAAAAGGAAACCTCCTTTCAAGTGAATATCCAGTGTCACCTGAAAGGAGGTTTTTTATGGTTCTCTATGTATCTTTCTTTAGAACAGATAAGCTACAGAAACCTGCCATGTGTTCTGTTTGAAACCGATAGTAGTTAAATCATCCGGGTCGCCGCTATGTATCTTTCCATTGTCTTTTAATGCAAAGTTATAGTTGGCTCCTACCTGCAAATGGCCAAGAAGTTTCAAGCCGGCACCGACATTGAAGCTGGTCGTGTTTTTCTTGAATTCACATACATTGTCAAACCAGCGGTCGCCTACATTGAATCCGAACTGAGGACCTACAGCTACGTACGCACCTACCAGGCTGCTGAATCCGACAGTCCATCTCAGATTGATAGGAATTTCTATACTTTTCTTGGTTGACGTTCCTTCTTCAGAATCTACGCCAAATTGGTTATACATTGCAGAGGCGTCGATACCTAATCCTAAAAGTGGCAGGGTGAATTCTGCTGTCGGACCGATAAAGAAGCCGGTTCTGTTGTCTGACTTGAATGTTTCTTCAGAAAGATGTAGTTTGGAAACATTCAAACCACCTTTTACTCCAAATTTTATTTGGGCTTGCGCCGGAATGGCAAGTGCCAGACAGGCAATTACCATCAGTGTAGAGAATAATTTCTTCATATATTACTTCGTTTAGAGGTTTTTACAAAGTTAGATATTAATTGGAAATAAAAAAGAGGATGCTGAAGAAATGTGCATGTGAGAGTGAATTAATTACGAAACAACTTCGTGCTTTTGTCTTGCTGTTTGGCTATAACTGAATTTACTCTCTACTTTTAATAGGCTTGTTACTGAGAAAGTTCACATGCTTTTTTAACTTTTCCGGCTTGGAGTGGCATATTGGTAGAAAAATAAAAAATCCTGACTCTTTTGAGAATCAGGATTTTAAGTGGTGCCACCAGGAATCGTAATATAACGATAAGTGACTGAATATCTTTGATGTATCTTTTAGCTAAAGAAGTAATCTCCCGCTATTGCTCCACCGGATTCTTGCTATGTTTTGCACAAGGTTGCATGGAGGTTTCCAAGAGCAAATATATAAATTTTATCTTTATATCCAAAAATCATATTAGATTCTTATTAAATGTGGTCTTCTTTTTTTGGAAATCAACAATTAATGCTTATTTTTGTAGTTAATTTAGGTATATTGTATTAATATAAAACATACGAATAGCCAAGAAAATATGAATGTAACTTTAAAAAATTATAGGACTCTTGATTTTGATGTAATAAATATCCAGGAGGAGTGGAATAAGCCTACAGAACGGGAGAACCGTATGCATTGTATTCATGCATATCCAGCAAAATTCCCTGCATTTATAACAACTATGGCTATACAAAAAGCAGAACAAAAGAATATTAAAGTTGATACAGTTGCAGATATATTTTGTGGGTGCGGTACAGTTGCTTTTGAAGCAGTAAGAAGTGGCAAGAATTTTTGGGGATGTGATATAAATCCTGTTGCTACTTTGATTGCAAAAGTTAAAAGTCAAGTTTATAATGATGCTATTTTAGAAGAGTATTTTGATGAAATTGTATCTTCTTTCAAGACTAGTATCGCTGATAAAAATAATATCATATATGCAAATGAACGTGTTAAATATTGGTTTGATGAAGCGCAGATAGATGACTTGTTAAAACTTCGTTCTGCCATATATAGAAACGTAAAGAATGAATATTATTTAAGATTTTTTTTATGTGCTTTTTCAAATATATTAAAGTCTTGTTCAAGATGGTTGACAAAGTCTATTAAACCGCAAATTGATCCTGATAAATGTCCCAAAAATGTAATAGCTGCTTTTTCTGCCCAGGTGAAGATGATGCGTATTGCAAATTCAGAAAATAAAATGGGTGGATTAGGAAACGCTGATATTCATTGCTTAAATTTTCTTGAGGCAAAAATAGAGAATCCATTCGTTGATTTGGTCATAACAAGTCCCCCTTATGTAACTTCTTATGAGTATGCAGATTTGCATCAATTGTCAACTTTATGGTTAGAGTATGCTGAAGATTTTAGGACACTCCGAAAAGGCTCAATTGGTAGTCTTTATCACGCTATGAATTTTACAGAGAACGTAGAAAGGCTAAATAACACAGCTGGTAATATTGTATCTCAAATGAATCTGATTGATAAGAGAAAGGCACGTTCTATAGCACAATATTATATTGATATGCAGTGTACAATTAAAAAAGTACATACAATGCTGAATGTAGGTGGAGCTTGTTTTTTCGTTATTGGTAATACAGAGTATAAAGGAATTAAGATTGATAATGCTAAACATTTAACAGAATGCCTTTTAACTGAGGGGTTTTCTGAAATTGAAGTTGATCGAAGGAAAATTTCAAATAAAATTTTAACACCTTATAGAGATGTTAATGGAAAATTTGCTAGTATTAAAGGCTGTAGTAGGAAAGTTTATTCAGAAGAGTTTGTGATTTTTGCAAAAAAGATATGATATGTCAGTAATCGAAAAAGATAGTATGCCTTTTAAGCCATATGCAAGGCTGATGAATATTTTGGGAGATCAGTTGATAACTGATAAAATAGTGGCAGTTATAGAACTGCTAAAAAACTGCTACGATGCTGATTCCCCATCAGCTGAAGTGCGTTTTGGAAACATGTGTAATATTGGTTTTAATGATCTTCCATTGGATCAGCAAGCATACATAGAAATTAGAGATTTTGGTACAGGGATGACCCTTCAAACTATTAAAAATGTTTGGTTACGTCCTGCTACCCCTGACAAATTAAATAAAAAGAAACAGAAGCTGTCAAAAACGAGCCGTGGCAGGGTTATTCAAGGAGAAAAGGGCATTGGACGCTTTGCCATTCATAAACTAGGAGAAAAAATAGAACTTTACACAAAGGCTAAAGGAGATAATGAGATTAAACTTTTAATGGACTTCTCGGATTATGATCCAGACAACATAAATCTATTTAATCAAAAGACATCTTATAAGTTGTTGGAAGATGTAAAAAATGTATGGTATGTAAATAACCCTCCGGAATTATTAAAATATGAATCTGGAACTATAATTCGCATATATCATTTAAGGGAACATTGGAAAGACATTGATTATAAAAATTTATATAAAAACATTCAACGCTTAATACCTCCAATAGATAAAAATGCAGATTCACTTGGCATTAAGATTCAAAGGGATTTTAATATATCTATGTTTGTTGATGATGTCTTATTTACATCAGAAGATGTGATGACTTTTGACGATGTTATCGATAGAGCACAATTTATAATGATTGGAGCAATTGATAATAATTATAATATAAAATTCAAATATACTTCAAAACTGCCTCAAAGAATATTAAATGAGAACTTTAATTTGATGGATAATAATGCTCTTTCTCAACGAGGGTATAGTTTGACTGGCATAAAAGAAATAGAAAATTATGGTCGTAAACCTCTATGTGGACCATTTAGTTTCACTTTTTATGCTTTTGATTTAAAAAAACCAGATAGAACTATTTTGAATGATGATTTAAAAAGATTTATTAAAGATAATTTTGTTTATGTATTGCGTGATGGAGTTAGAGTATATCCGTATGGTGAAAAAGGTGTCGATTGGTTAGATTTAGATAAAAAACGCTCAACAATTAAGGCTGGACAATTTATTAGTTATAATGATTTAACAGGTTTTGTATATATTAGCCAAGAAGATAATCCTCAACTGCGAGATGCCTCTAATAGACAAGGTATTGTTAATACTGATGGAGCATTTGATGATTTTAGAAATCTTGTTACAGCAGCCACAGAGATTTTTAATGCTGAAATAAAAATTGATAAATATAAAGTAGAATTACAACAAAAAAAACATTTTCATCAAACTAAGAGTGCGCTAAGTTCTTCATATGAAGAAATGAAAAATCAATTAAGTAGAATCAATGATAAAGATTCACTCGCCGCAGCTACTAAATTTATTTCTACGTATGATAAACATTTGGCGCTTGTTGAAGAAAGAATGCGAACAGTTGAAGACCTTGCGGGTCTTGGTATGGCTGTTGAAAAATCTTCACATGACACTTTGCGGTTAATTATTTTAATGCGAGAAAACATTAAAGGAATAATTCGTAGTATTAAGATGAAATCAATATCAATTGAAAATATTATTGATTTCATGAGTGAACTTGATGGAAATCTAATGTTGGTATACGATGACTTACAGCTTATTCAACCTTTATTTAAAATACAGCGTAAGGCAATAAAAAATGTATCTATATTAGCTAGTATCAAAAAAGTTGTAAAATATTTTAGATATGAGATTAATGATAAAATTAAAACAAATATTAATGAAATAGCCACAGATTTCACTGTATCAACAAATGAAGGAGCTATTTTGCAAGTCTTGATAAATCTTATAGATAATTCAATTTATTGGCTTCATGAATCTAAGGAAAAGGATAAGAAACTTTTTTTTAAGATTAATCCGTTGGAAAGAACAATTATTATAGCTGATAATGGATGTGGAGTTAGGGAAGATGTTGCACCATTCATATTTGAAGAATTTGTTTCTATGAAAGCAGATGGACGAGGGTTAGGTTTATATATTGTAAAAGAACTTTTATATAGAATGAACTCGGAAATATATCTTTTAAATAATAGTAATGATAAAATTCTATCAGGAGCTAATTTTATTATTAAGTTTAAACAAGAGGAGGCATAAATATGGATGGAGTGGTTGTTTTTGCAGATAACAAGGTGTTAGATATTGATTCTTTTGAGAATAAACTATTCAATAAACTTAGAGAAGAGTCGTCTTTCACAATTCTTCCTGTATGCAGTATATATGATTTAGAGTCAACAATAAAAGCCACATCAACATTTAAAGCTATAATTTTAGACTGGAATTTCAAGAATGAGGAAATAGATGACGAAGAATTAGGAGGTGCAAAAATTCCTGATAATACACCAGAGCAATTTTTAAATAGTGCTGATATTTATTCATTGATATATATTTATTCAGAGAATGAATTAGGTGCTATGACTAAGAGTAAGCTACAAGAACGATATAAAGAAAAGGTTCAATTCAAGAAGAAAACACCAGAGGCTATTGACGATGATGCCGCAATGATAATAAAAGAAATCAAAGATTTTGAAGAAAATAATAGTCATATGAAGATTCCATTTGTCTGGAGTCATGCTATTAACCAATCTGTTCAAAAAATTTTCTACGATTTGGAAACTGCGAATAAACACTGGATCAAAGAAGTTAAAGACACTGTATTAAATGATGGAGGAGACCCAACTTCCGAATTGATAGAGATGTTTCATAACTTACTAAATGAATCTTTGATACAAGATGTTACTTTACGAAAAGAACTAGAAGAGTATAATCCTGAGCAGCATGGCGTTGTAGAAGTAAATACAATAAAATTATACAGAAGGATATTTTATACAGTCGTTCCTATAGAGGCTCCTTTAATGACAGGTGATATTTTTAGATTTAGTGAAAACGAATATGGGATTTTAATTACTCCTGAATGTGATTTAGCGAGTAGACATATGAATGGTAAAAATACTTTTGAGTTCTTAATGATTGATAAGGCAGAATCCAAAAATTATCAAAATCAGAAGAAGAAAAAGCATGAAAAAAACCCAGGTTCTGTTAATGACGTCTTTAATAATGGGGTAATTAGTCGACACGTATTAGCGTCCTTTCCTTTTGAAGAAACAATATACAATGATATTGCTTTAATAAATTTTGCCTCAGCAATGCTTGTTGTTAAAGAAGATGATGATAATAATCTATTAAATAAAAGATATGGATATAAATTGAACTCTCCATATATTCATCAGTTAAGACAGCGATATATTGCATATATTGGCCGATATGGAGTACCGGCACTTCCGAATAGCGTACGAAGTCACTATTGGCAATAACTTATATAGATAAATGAGGGTGTGTCGTAATGTGATATGACACACTCATTTATCTGTTCGTGACATGTATGTTATCGATTAGACCTTAGTTATTACTTTTGGTATGCTCGTGATTTATACTTTTAGTCACTCTTTTTTGAGGCTAATATCTTTTGTATATGTTGCCGATTTTTATCGTCAATGCCAAATAATGTATAAAGTTGGGTATTGATATCATCGCTATAATCAATAACTCCGTTTCTATCTGAATAATCCAATAGGTCTGGGATTTTCTTAGCTAATGAAGTAAGTGATTCATCTGTAAGTAAAAATGCAAAGCGAATAATTTCACTAGTAGCATATCTGAAAAAATTTTGAGCTTCTTTTTCTGTCGCAAATGTTTTTAATGCTACACGTGAACGTCCAAATGCGCTATGATTATCAACAATGGCTATTTGGTTGCTACGCTTTTGTCCTCCAGCATTAGCACTGGAAACAATTACTTTCCACTTATTCAAATATTCACTTCCCGATGTTATAACATTTTTATCAGCAATATACCAACGAGCTCTTCCACTTTTACCAGCTTTGTCATTAGTAAAAAGTTTTATCTCTGTCTCCGGATTATAATAATCACCATCATTAAATTCTTTTACAAGAGATGGATTTTTCTCAACAAAATCACTTTCAATAGAGAATAAATTACGAGGAAGTATAGAATCATGTAAACATCCGAATGATTTGATTGCATTATCCAATCTCTTAATAATTTCATTATCTTGAGGATTGAGAGAAAACATATCATTTCCTGGATTGTTTGCTTGGATAGTAATCGTTTTACCACCTACAGAATATTTATATGTAAATCCACATTCATTCTTTTCCATGTTTTTTAGTACAATGGAAAGTCCATCTGCAATAGCAACATCTTTAAATATATCTTTAGAACAAGGGAAAAATTCAAGTAGAGCTAAATGAGGATCATTCATTTGGGCCAAACCAAATTTTTCAAGTCCTTTTCCTGAACGATGAATCCACCGAGAGCCTGGATATATTAAAGCTGTATATTTTCCTATCTTTTCACTGATAGTTTGGAAATATTGAAAGATACTTATGCTTACCTTTTGTCCATTTGTACTTTCTTTCTGATCAACAACCTCTTGATATGGTGGATTTCCCACTATAGCATTAAATTTCATATTGTCATTATCTATGGCTTTCCAGTAAGAATGACCTTTGGCGACTTTGGCTATAAAGTTTTCCGGCTTGTTCTTAATCTGGTTGATTAAATCTTCAAAATATCTTGTATTTACTTTTGCTTTACGGAATCCGGCAAGTGTACGTTTGGTAATACTCTTCGCCATTGGAGTTTTACAAATTACAAAGATGTTTTCTGCTATCACCTTATCCCATACAGCCTGCTACTCCTCTACCGTTTCTACAGCAAACAGAGAAGCCTTTACTCTGGCCCGGTAAATGCCATACGCCATATAGAGCGGATAAAGTCCGGATTTGGAATTGATTTCCAGAATACGGGATTCAGGGGAGAAAACTTCTGCGGTAACTTCTCCCTTGTCTATAAACCGTGGTTCAGAAATCACATTCTGATACTCTGTGTCATAGAAGTTATAGCCTCCCAGACAGTCGCCGAGGTGCATGTTTACCACACGCCACGGAGTAAGCACCGTTTCCTTGTCCGGATTGCGGAAAGTACTGAAGATGTCCGTAATACGTTCGATTCGTTCCTCAATACTCAGTTTGTCCGCAGCACGGGCCATTGCACGGATTCGTTTTCCGGCAGCACAGAATATTTCCGGATCATAATATTTCTTGAAGCTGTTGAATTTCTGCTTGGTCACTCCCTTGGGCATGAACTCTTCCCATGACTGCGGGTCAATGAGTGAGGCAAAATTATCAATCGTGATTTCCTGATTCTCATCACTCAGTTCCGCACCATAAATCAACAGGGGCATACGGATGGATATGCCACGGAGTATGGAAATGGCCGCTTCTCTGTTCTTGGTTTTCTTTTTCAGCTCTTCCAGCCGTTTCCGTTCTTCCTCCGTAAGTTCCTTCTTGGGTTTCTTCTCCAGCTTCTCCTTTTCCTCGTATTCCTCATTATTCAGGCCTTGACTGTTGATGTCCACCTGGTTGGTTTTAGGCATGGCTTTGGTCTGGCCGATGATCTTTTTCAGGGCATCGAACTCCTGTAGTTCCAGATCATCCAGCTTCATCAGTTCATCATTATACAGGCTGTTGTCCTCAAACCCGTTACGGACGACACGTTCCACATATACCCGTTTCAACTGTTCCAACATACGAGGTACATCAAAGCGGTTCATCTGTGAGCCATCAATGGATATGATGGGACAGAAATTGATAAACTCACCCATAGCCTTACGGTCGCTTTGTGAAGTTTTTCCGGCTTTGGACGATATTTGGGCTGTTTCAGCAATCACTTTCAGGGTACGGTCAGGGGCAAAATCAAAAACGTAGCACTGCTCCTTCATCCGTCCATTGATGGTGGCCGGTGTCTGTACGCGGAAGATGGTCTGCATATAACTGGATGCGGCTGTATTATAGGAACCGGACAGCATGAATACGGCAGTCCATGCCTTTACACTTACTCCGGTCGTCAGCCGTCCACAAGAGAGGGTAATGGTCCGTGTAGCATCCGGATCTTTTCCGATAGCCTGTTCCACGGCTTCCAGGGCATCACGGCTCTCCTCGTCCTGATCACCGTCACCGGCTACATTGACCACCTTGAAATGCTGGAACACCGGATGTGTCTGGAGCATGGCACTCAGTGCCCTTGCTTCCTTCACGCCGGGCACCATCCAGAGTGTATGGCGGAAAATATTCCGATATTCCTCGTTGGCATATGGATAAAGGCTGTCCTTGTCCTCCTTGGTAAGAAGATTCAGAAAAGCCCGCACATCTTTTTCATGACAGAAACTGCCGGATTCATTGACCCGGAAAAATTCCCTGAAGTTAAAGGCGACATCTTCATCTACAAATTCATGAAGCAGCCGTCCCAAATCGTAGGTAAAGATATTGAGTGTAGGCAGTGAGGCATACGGATTGGGATCGCCAAAATGGAGTTCGTCCCAGCTCACCTTGGCCCGCTGTTCCATCACATAGTCCCATGTATAGATTTCATCCTCCTTGAAATCATCCAGCAGATTGAATGGAGTACCTGACAGGCGCAATACTTTGGTCTGTTCCTTGACCAGCTCTCCCATAACCGCTTTACCCAGTTCGGTCTGGGTGCCTTCGTGCGCTTCATCAACGATAATCAGGTCCCAATCGGTAGTAAATACTTCGTTGTTTTTGTCGAAGTTGCCACCAACAAGTTCAGAACCACGCAAATCCTGCATGGATGCAAAATAGACATAATGCAATCCGTGGCTTTCTGCCTGCCGTTCAAGACTGCTGTAGCTTTCCCCGTTGTTCTTGGAACCGTATGCAAAATCCTTGCGGTCGTAAAATATCTTACCGAAATCCTCAAACCATCCGGCATCCACCACAGGACGATGGGTCAGAATCAGGGTACGCTGAAACACCATGTCCTTGACAACCTGCAGGGCAGAAAGGGTCTTTCCGAAACGCATCTTTGCGTTCCAGAGCATCTGGTTGCCTTTCTTAAACTGCTTCTTGGTCTTGCTGATGGCTTCCTGCTGTTCCGGGCGGAATACAATTGGGGAATATTCACGGGTAACTTCCGCTGATGAAAGGGAACTCCGGCCTGCCTTGACAGCCGCAATGGCACGCTTGACGGTTTCCAGATCGGTGATGAACCATTCATTGGCCTTGTTGACTGTATCGAAGACTTTCTTTTTGATACCGGAGCGTTCCAGGACATTATGTACTTCCTTGTCGTTGAACGAACGGAGTCCGCCACGGTTGTAAACAGTCAGTTCCGTATATAGCAGATCGTATGCGATGCCTGCCGTCTGTGTGTATTGGTTGATACGCTTTCTTGCCGCTTCATTGAGCACCTTGCTGTTGGGAGACAGGCCGAACACATTTTCATCCTCACAGGTTGCCTCGCCAATCTTCAGGCATCCACGGTGTGCCGCATCATTGATACGGAACACATAGATCAGTTTTAGTTTCAGGGACGATGTGAATCTCATGCTTCTTCATTTATGAGGTCGATAAATCGGATTCGTTTCCCCTTTTTGCCTGTTGCCTTGTCTGTAGCCCGCCAGTCCTTGATAATGCAGTAAATTCCGTTGTGCTTGGTCAGGTCATTTTTCAGACAGCCCTCGCACGGTTCCCGTCTTTCAATCGTACCGAACAGGCTCGGTTCCGTCCGCACACGTTCTCCGCAACTGTCCGGAACAACACCTGTCAGTCCGTCCATCTGCCATACATTCCAAGAGATGATATAGGCTATATGGTTGATGGATTTAATTTGTGGATCTTTACCGAACTTGTTCCGGTAATATTCGATGAAGGATAAGAGAAGGGCTTCACGGGCAAGAAGAAGACTGTCACCCTGCCATTCATAGGCGTAGATGCTTCTGTAAGCATCCTTGGCTGCCTCCAGCCATTCACGCGTTGTCGCAGTATTCTCACTGACAATACGGAGCTTACGGTCAAGCAGGCCGATACGTTTCTCCACGGGAATGAATGTTCCGGTAGTCGTATCATACCTGCTTACCAGATAAGGAGCTTCTCCACAGGTGATTTCCAACCGGTTTTCCCGTACATAGTCTTTCCATGTCCTGCCTTCAGGAAAAGCAATCTTATCCGGATTGATTTCCCATGAATGTGTACCGTCTTTGGATGTCACTTCATGGTTAAATACATCCTTTCTGCCAAACCAGGCTTCATCGATAAGGTTGTTTTGGGCATTACATATCCAGGACGGAGTAAATACCTCCGCCATTTCCCGAGAACGTGTGCTTTGGGTATCCCTGTGTTTCAGAACACGGGGCATGACCACATGCCCGTTCTCTCCGGTTATCAACTCTGGGAGAATCTGTGACCCGTATTCATAACCTTTGCCGAGCTGTTCGTAATCGGAAGTAGCCCAGAATATATTACACTGTTTTCCTTCCTTACTCGTTGTATGATCTTTGAGCAAGGTATTCAGTAAGTCGGGTGAAAGTTCTTTCAGCCTGTTCTCCTGTATGTCGGCTTCTCCGGTTGTTTTCTCCATCTTCTTTCTGTGCGTAAAGGGGATGAGAAAGTCTCGATGTCTGCGTCTTTCTTAGACAGAGGGAGATTTTGGACTATAAGGCTGATTTGCCGATGAATTATATGTAGAATTGCTAAACAATAGTTGAAATTCAATGACTTCCGGATGAAAATCCAACGGTTGAAATTGCAGGATTTTCAATAAAATGTATAACTTTGCACAAGAGTGAGTCCCTCTGTCTAAGAAATGAATGCTTTTGCTAAACGTTCTCCAATCCTACAGACTTTTCAGAATTTGTGCGTTGGCTTTGTCCACTACGGAGTTATCCAATGAGGCCAGATAAATTTGTGTGGTTGCCTCGGAATCATGTCCCATTCCTTCACTGATAACTGAAATCGGAATGTTCTTGCCTTTGGCTGCGCTTGCCCATGAATGACGGGCACAGTACATGCTAAGAGGAACGGATATATCGGCCAGTCTGGCTATTTCTTTCAGGTTTCGGTTTGTTCCGGACATGACATTCCTGTAATGCTTGTACGTATCCTTAAAAGGATATTTTAATACCGGCAAAAGATAAGGACTGAGGCTGTCTTCCAGGTATTTGCCGACAATCTCCTGCATACATTTTTCCCACCTGATAACCAGCTGCTGCCCAGTCTTTCGTCTGCGATACGATAAAAACCCGTTCTGAAGATCTTTCTTTTTTAGGTGAGCCATATCTATGAACGACATGCCACGGGTATAGAAGCTGAACAGGAACATGTCCCTTGCAAATTCCAGATTAGGCTGTAAGGACAAATCCAGATTCTTCATACGCTTGATGGCTGATAAGGGAACGGCACGCTTGACGGTCTTGTCCACTCCCGTATAGACATGCCTAAAAGGATTGCGCTGTTCCATCAGTCCCTTTTCCAGAGCACGGTTATATACCGCCCGAAGGATACGCATATAGAATGAACTGGTATTCCGTACGGCACCTTTTCCATGAAGGTAGGCTTCATAAAGCTGCATCAGGTCCGAATCGATTTCGGACAGCAGAACATCCCTGTCCCCTCTGAACTGCATGAAACTTTTCAGAGTGCAGGAATAATTTTCAGCTGTGCGTATCTTGCCCATCTGTTTGAGACGGGCTATGATGCCTTGCATGAAGTTGAAAAGCGACTGTCCCTCTGTATTGCTTTGAAAAGAAGCGACAATATCATCTGCTGTATATGTCCCTTTTCGATTTTCTAGTTGGCGGACGATCATGTCCAGCCGCTTCAGGTCCCATTCCATGCGTTCCTGCAAGGAAAGGAGCAGATTGCTTCGTTCCGAACTACCGACAATGATACAGCTTCCAGCTTCGTTCCATTCATCCGTAAATATCCGGTAATCCGTCTTTAACTGACGGATTACACGGTTCTGGATAATCTGATAATAGACGGTACCTTCCTTTCCCTCTATGGTGGAAGGTCTGAATTTTACTTTCACACTGGCCATATCAATCGGATTCAGATTCTACCTGTAACTTAAGTTTCTCCTGCATCAGGCTGTCGGAAACAGCTTTCAGTTCGTTTTCGTACCCATCGGCCTGTTCTCTGATCCATTCGATGGCCTTCTCGTCACGATGGATGTCAAAAACCTTGTTCAACCAGAGAATATCTCCCGGAGTACATCCGCTCCAGGAACGGATGGCGCGGAACTTCAGAGCGTCGTCTGCATATTGCCGGTTGGACTGCCAAAGTCTGATATTTCCCCATAAGGACAGGCTGCATACCACGCCCATTCCGACCAAAAGAAAAAATACTTTGCTTGACCTGATGTCAAAACAATGCTTGTGAATATGCCTTACGCATGTCGGAATCACTTCTTCTGCCTGTCCGCCAGTAGGTGTTCCGGCCTTCTGTTCCAACTTCCCGTTTACCATCTCAATCTTGTTTTTGATTTCTTCAAACAAAACATATACATTATCTTTTTCCATATTTTACCATCTTATTTTACGTTGTTTTTTCTTTTTCTTCTTTCTCAAATAATCGTCCGGATAGCCTTCAGGTTGTTCCGGTTGCGGGTTCGGTGTGAACAGACCTAAAGAACCGCTGTATAATTCATAGTCATGCGGTTCCTGTTGATATGCCGCTTCACTCTGAACAGCTACCTGTCTTTCTGTTTCCGAATATGAAGGTGTCTTTAACGCGGCATCTATCTTGGAATAGCTGAACTGTCTGTCAATTTTGGAACCGCTGAAGGAATAACCGTTCATGATGAACACGACACCCTGTACTTCATCGGATTTTCCCTTGTATTTGAACCGTACATCCACTCCCTGTTCGCTTAATCCGGCAATCAGTTCCTTCCAGTTCCCGGCCTTTCTGACTTCCGTTTTAAGCAGACTGTAAAGTTCATACTTTGTCTTGTCCGGTTCCCTTAAACGTTCAGTCTTGACATGATCCTTACCTTTGGCCATGTGTAGCCCATATTTCAAGGTCAGTTCCTTGCAGATGCGTGCACTCCGTAACCGCTCGTTTTTGTCGGATATGGTCCTGCCATCATTGTCTATCCGGTTGTAGGCAATATGTATATGAGGATGCTCCTTGTCGAAATGTCTGGCTATAAAGAACTGTGTGTTCCTTATGCCCATCCGTTCCATGTATTCCAGAGCAATTTCTACCATAATCCGGCTGGTCAGCCTGCTTTCATCCTCTTTGGAAAATCCCAGTGCAATGTGTCCGACCGGTCTGGATACTTTCGGATTCATTCCGGCCTGTGCTTCGAAAGCCTTTGTTATTGTGGCAACATCCTCAATGAACAAGCCGGCATGTGCGATAATTCTGGCATCCTTTTTACTGTCAATGATATAACCGGTAACCTCACGGAATCCGCTTCCCTTTACAATCTTGGCAATCATAGCAGGATATGGTTCAGCAGTTCTTCGATTCTTGCCACCTGTACACGGCATTCCAGCTTTGCCGTCTCGAATCCTCCGGCATTTGCCTTATGAGCCAGCTGGTTCAGATTGTTCGCCATACCGCATAGCTTACGGATATAGTCGGAATGTTCCGCTGTAAGTCTTTGACGGACATATCCCTTACGGAAACATTCTCTCAGGTATTCGCTTGCCGATATGCCTGCGCTTCTTGCCCTGCTTTTCAGTGTATAGTAATCCTGTGTCGCCAGTTTCACGGTAACACGGTATTTCAGTTTGTCGGTCGTACTCTTTGGAGGACGGCCACCCTTGTTGTTTCGTTCTGTATTCTGTTTCTTTTCCATCTGTTGACTATTGTATAAAATGAATGTACTGATTAGACCAGCGGGATGAACCTCTCACTGTGTCCAGTAGTGGGAGCAAGCGGTTTCGGTCTGCCCGAAACACAAACTTGCTCCACTAAAAACCAGAGTCCCGCTATTTTGAGCGTCTCTGAATATGCTCCCTATAAATTGGGGAGAAATAATACCGTTGTCGGTATCATTTTATGGAGGGGACAGACCTGTTTTTCCGTTTCTGTTCATCATTTGTTTTCTCATTTTGTTTGCCATGTTCCGATATATCTCGGAATGAATTGTCTGGCAAAAAAAGAATATAAGTTTCCAATAGTCAAACAGTTGGTCGGGATGTGGCAACAATGTGGCCTGTTGCAGTTTGTATGCGGGGCAATCGGTGTGGAATGCGGTATTTTTCCTGTTTGATGAAACAATGAACCGGGGATTCAAACAGTTACTGATTTATTGACTTGAATATTTACTGACTTAATGTCGTATTGTCGTACTGTAGTAAATATTCATGTCTGTGAATTATTGAAGGAACACTTCTTTGCTTCCTTATCTAATCAATGGTTTGGAAAAGTGATGAAGTAAGGTTACATGGAAATAAACCATTCCTTATCCATTGCTATGGACATTTATTGAATCAGGTTCATAGATCTTTTATTCTGTAATTCATTATTGGATGGAGTCCCTGAATATAGGAATATTTGCAGAAAAGGATATGAATGTGGCCTCATAACTAGGATAATCAGCGCCACATGCTGCCAGTTAAGCGGAAACCATTGCCTTTCAGAATATATGGCTTTTCTTTGTCGCAAACAACGAAAAAAGAATAAACATCAATCAACAAAAAAAGGAAACGATATGGAATTTGTAGGAATAGAAAAACAACTGTTTGAGGAATTGGTGCGTAAGTTTGAATACTTTGAGCATCGGGTCATGGAAGTTTGCAACCGGGAGAACGATAGGACGCTGCACAAGTGGATGGACAATCAGGACGTGTGCCGGTATCTGAACATCTCGCCCCGTACCCTGCAGACACTCCGTGATAACGGTACCCTGCCTTTTTCTCAAATCAATCACAAGATATTCTATAAGCCGGAAGATGTGCAGGGTATCGTCAAGAAAGTTGAGGACAGAAGAAAAGAGGCATTTTACAAAGGCCGTAATATATAGCAGAAACAATAACCACTAAATCCATAATAACATGAGTGAACTGAGAACAGACAGCAGAGAATGGGTACACCGTATCATGGGAAGCCTTGACCGTATGTTGGTCGGGATTGAGAATCTGGCGGTCGGGAACCGTCCCGTGCTGGGCGGTGAACGCTATCTGACCGACAAGGAAGTGTCGGCGCAATTGAAACTGAGCAGACGCACGCTTCAGGATTATCGTAATGAAAGGAGAATATCCTATTACCAGTTGGGAGGTAAAATCCTTTATCGGGAGAGTGACATAGAGAAAATGCTTCAGGAGAATTATCGGGAAGCATATATGAGTGGTAAATAAAAGAAAGGCATAAAGGCTGTGTGCCGGTTTTGATGAACCGATGTCACACAGCCTTTATGCTTGTATGATGAACAATTATAAATCTTCAGGCATGGGGATGACAAGGATAGAGTCACTGCACCGGATTCCGTAGAATACGTCACGAACCCGCCCCTGCTGAGGAACCAGCACACCTTTTTCCACCAAATCTTTTATATCGCGTGCTGCTGTATCTGGTGATACCTTTACACGTTTTGCCCAGTTCTTGGCCGTCAGTTTGCCGGGATAACCGTCCAAATATAAATTCAAGACTTCACATTGTCGTTCGGACAGGACTGTTTCGGCATGGGTTTGCCAGAATATGGCCTTGTTAAGAACCTTCGACAATGTTTCGTCGGATTGCTCGACGGAACGGAGCAGGCAGTCAAGATACCAGATGATCCATTCAGTAATCTCGCAATCTCCCTTCTGTGTTTTCTCCAATATGTCGTAATATTGTTTTTTATCTTTGTTTATCTGATGTGAGATACTGAAAAAACGCATCTTTGAGTTTTCGGCCTGTGAAAGTGCCATATCAGCAATGGCCCGTCCGATTCGTCCGTTTCCGTCATCGAAAGGATGGATGCATACAAACCACAAATGGGCTATCGCCGATTTTACATAGCCGTTATGTGCATCTGAATTGAACCAGTCCAGAAACCGATTCATTTCTTCGTCTATTCTTTCAGGAGCAGGCGCTACATAATGTATCTTTTCCCGACCGAACATTCCAGAAATAACTTTCATCTCTCCACTGCGGTATCGGGCTACATCTATTTTCGTTGGACCGCTCCATCCGGTAGGAAACAGGCAGTTGTGCCAGCCAAAGAGTCTTTCATGGGTAAGCGGACTGTTGAAATTGACAGTTGCATCAAGTGCCATTTCCACTACTCCGTCTATATATCGTGAGGATTCGGTCGGATTCGGTAGTTGTACTCCAAGTTTGCGGGCTACAGATGAACGTACCTGCTCATTGTTCAATTCCACTCCTTCAATTTCTGATGATGCAATGATGTCATGAGATATGGATTCAACTACGGCAGACATCTTGTCGTTAAAACCGATTACACTAAGGCGTCCCATCAGATAACCGACAGCTTTGTTTACCTTGTTCAGCTTCTCACTGACAAGTTCCTTGTTCCACGAAAAAGAAGGCCATTCTTTATGTTCATGTATATACATAGGCATCACTGTTTTCTGCAAATATACGGTTTTGCGGATAATTAACCGCAAATTTTGCGGCTTATTATCCGCATGAAATAGTGAAATCAATATTTATCAGCATTTTAGATATGCTTGACTAACTCTTGTGATTTTACTTTGTAAACCTTAAATAATTTATAGATTAAAGTTTCTTTTGATTTATTTTTTCAGAAATGAATTATTCGTATGCATCAGCTAATCCAGACTCGACATCTTCTCTAGACCAACCATCATAATATGCCCGTTCGTCTCCGTATGGGTCACTCCAACTGTCTGAATCTATTGTATTTTCTTTTTCATACTCCCAAGAAGTTGTATTAGAAAGTTGTTTAGATGATTTTTCCCTGTGTCTTTTATAAATACTTTTTTCAAAGTTTGTTTTTCCCGTATCTTTTTTTTCATGTAGAAGCAAAAAGAGAGAACCGGCACTATTAATAACTACTGATATAACTGGCGCGATTGGCTTCCATTTTAATGCAACATACCCAGTGTGGCACCCGTAAGAGAAAAATAGTTCTTCTGTCTTTGGATTTACCTTTACATCTATACGTGTACAATTAAAAATAGCTTTGAAATTTTCTATCGTATATGTTGCTATATACTTTAAACCGCTAAAAACAACACGTTTAGGAAATATACAAAGATTTATAAGAACCTCTTTATTTTCAATGAAAGCTTTAACCGAATGTAGATAACTTTCATTAAGAGACCATATCTTATCATATTTTATAGGTACAATGACATTACCATCTGTATCTATAATTCCCCATTCGTCTTTCCCGCTTATTGTATTATAGCGTACAACCCGAGCATATCCACAAACGAATTGTGGGTCACACCAAGAATATAAATCAAACGGTACTATGAGTTTATTTTCTTTATTTATGTAACCAAGTTGGGACTTATTGTTTTTGACGAGAGCTAAACCACAACTGAATGGATACATTTCCTTATATTGAGGAGAAATAATGACATTGTCATTACAATCTTTCAGGCCGTAAAGTTCGTTTTCTTGATATATTATTAAATCAGAATTTGCTGTCATATAACTACATGTTTATATACATCACAGGATTTTGTCTGTTACGTACGATTTTTGATATATCTTGATTCTGGTAAGGAGAATCAAATATTTGTTCTCCTTCAAACTCCCATCGTCCTTTGTATTTCTCACATTGGGTAGGAAACCAGTGATGCGGCTTGAAGATTCCAACAATATAACCACAACAAATTGCAAAAACTAAATCTGCTTTCTTGGCTCGTTGACCATTTAATCTCCAATATTTGCGGGTACATTCATATAAATTCGGACGTTCACAACCCAAATATGTTCTGCTTACATTGAAACAGATAATTCGTTCGTTTTTATGGTTTACAAAATCTCCATAATCTTTGAAAGGTTCAATCATATTTTTAATATTTACTTCCAAAGGTAATGATTTATCACGATAAACTTTATATAATACTAATTTAAGGGAGTTTCGCGGATAATTAACTGCAAAATTTGCGTCTTATTATCCGCATGAAACACTGAAATCAATATTTATCAGCATTTTAGATATGATTTATGATTACCATTCATTATGCAGATAATCATTGACTTTTCAGATTGGAACAGTCTGCTTATTATATACTCACGTAATTGTTGGGCCGGATAAGTATTAATCTGAAAGGCAAGCGCAAATATCATTTCCAGGTTATAGACTACCTGATACCCCTCTTTTAACGGAATACGTTGTTCTGCGGTGAATGGTTGCAATATCCCAAGTTTATATATTCTTCTTTTCGCAGCCCTTAAAGTCGGTGCAACTACATTGAACAAGCCGACAAGTTCGGCTTCGTCCATACGAATCTTATCAGGATGAACAGCAGGAATAACAATCCTGCCGTCCTCCATATGGATAATTTCTCTTTTCATAAGCTACAGACAATTTGAAAGTACATCCTTTACATTATTCATATCTTTCAGAATGGAACTGTCGAGTACCCTTGCATAGTGCTGCGTCATCTTGATATTGGAGTGACCGAGCATTTTGGCTACATTCTCAATGCTTACCCCATTGGCCAAACAGACAGATGTGGCGTACGAGTGGCGGGCGGTGTGTGTAGTCAGGTTCTTCTTTATCAGGCATAGGTCTGCAATCTCTTTCAGGTAGCTGTTCATCTTCTGATTGCAGGGGACAGGCAGCAATACTCCTTTCTTTTTGCAGGCAGGATAATCTGCATATTTTCTCAGGATTTCCAAAGGAATATCCAGTAGCGGAATATTGCACATGTTCTTTGTTTTCTGACGTGGCTTCCTGATCCACAGGTTTTCGTTGTTGTCTTTTACGATATGCTCAGGGGAAAGCTGTTGCACGTCGATGAAAGCCAGACCGGTAAAGGCAGCGAAAATAAAAACATCACGGACTACGGTGATTCGCTCCAGAGGAAATTCCTTGTGGTAGATGGTCAGTAGCTCATCCATAGTAAGAAACTCACGGATTACTTCTTTTTCGTGGAACTTGATACCGATAAACGGGTCTTTGGCTATCCATTCATTAGCCAGTGCCAGATTGGTAATTTTTTTCAGACATTTCATATAACGGATGACGGTATTTTGCTGACATTCCTTTTCTGTTTTCAGATAAAATTCAAAGGCACGTACCAGCTCACCGTTGACTTCCGCCAGCGGCAGATCATCCTTTCCGTATTTCTGTCTGATAAGTTCGGCAAGATAGCGCTTGCAGCTTTCATAACGGCGAACGGTAATCAGGGCGTAGTCTTTCCCGACCAGGGCACGGCATTGGTCATTGTGCTCCTGCATGGTACCGATGAGGGTGCGTACCGCTTCCGGTTCTTTGTCCTGTCCGAAAAATATTTCCTGCAACAGACGTGCCGTTATAGGTTGGTTCTGTTCTTCCAGTTCACAAAAGATCTGATGTAACTTGATTCTCGCATTTTCGATGTAGGCATTCAGGTCGCATGATTTGCGGCTTTTGCCTCTGGCGGATTCCTTAGCCTGACTCCAGAGAGACGGGGCAATGCTTTTGCGGATGTTGTTTTCAACTCGCGTACCATCTACAGTGATACGCATACACACGGATGCTTCTCCGTTTTTCAGCAGCTTGGTTTTCTTCAAGAAGAAAAGCACATTGAATGAACTTCTTTTCATTTTTCCTACAGTTTTTAGTTTGGACAAAAGTAGGAAACCGACCACGTTTTCTTGATACGCAAAATATTGCAAATCAGTGAGAAAGACTCTAATTCGGTGGAGATTTTTGCTCCACCTTTTATCTCCACCTTTTGCTCCACCTCGAACGGTAATATTTTGCCGTTTTTTGCGTGTCGGGAGAAAACAAAAAATCCCGATTTCGCTTGGAAATCAGGATTTTACCGTCTTTTGCTTTTCTTCAAAGTGGTGCCACCAGGAATCGAACCGGGGACACAAGGATTTTCAGTCCTTTGCTCTACCAACTGAGCTATGGCACCAGCATTTTTATGTTCGCAATCAATGTTTCTCGATTGCGGTTGCAAAGGTACGCAAACTTTTGAAACTTGCAAACATTTCAGTAGAAAAAATGCGATTTTTGTGCAAAAAACGGCATTTTTTTGGAAAATACCGATAATAACTCTAAAAAACCTTCCTTTTTCACTCCGAAATAAGGTCGGATATCGAAAAAGGAAGGTTTCAAATCTAGACTATAAAAGAGTTTTATCCTTTCAGAGGATTCCAGCCTTGTGCTTTCAGTTCAAGTTCATTTCCATCACGGGTGACAAGGGCGCATCCCAGTTCGGGTTTGGTGATGTGACCGATGATTTTGACATCCTTCATCTGGGCCACCGTTTCATGTGCTGTCAACGGGACGGTGAAGAGCAGTTCGTAGTCCTCACCGCCGTTCAGGGCACAAGTGCTCAGGTTCATGTTGAATTCTTCGGCCATTACGGCTGTCTGGTAGTCAATCGGAATGCGTTCCTCGTACACGCGACAGCCGGCATGGCTTTGCGAACAGATGTGCATCAGCTCAGATGACAATCCGTCGGAGATGTCCATCATGGCAGTGGGCTGGATGCCGGCTTTAGCCAGGCTTTCCACAATATCCTTGCGGGCTTCTGGTTTTAAGAAGCGTTCCAGCAAGTATTCTTTGCCGGCAAAGTCGGGCTGTACATCTTTTTCGCCCTGGAATACGGCTTTTTCCCGTTCCATCAGTTGAAGTCCCATGTAAGCAGCTCCCAAATCACCTGATACGCAGATCAGGTCAGTTTCTTTGGCGCCGTTGCGGTACACTACCTTGTCTTTATCGGCTTCGCCAATACAGGTAATGGAGATGGCCAGCCCTGTAACGGAAGAAGTGGTGTCACCTCCTACGAGGTCTACCTGATGCTGTGCGCAAGCCAGTTTCAGTCCGTCATAGAAATCTTCCAAGTCTTCGATGCAGAAGCGTTTGGATACGGCCAGTGATACGGTAATCTGCTTCGGAGTACCGTTCATGGCGTAAATATCGGAGAAATTCACCATGGCCGATTTGTACCCCAAGTGCTTCAGCGGGGTATATACCAGATCAAAATGTACACCTTCCATCAGCAGGTCGGTAGTGACCAATACCTGCTTGCCGGGAAATTCCAATACAGCTGCATCGTCGCCCACACCGTATTTCGTTTCCGGGTTTTGTAATTTAATATCTTGGGTGAGGTGCTTGATAAGCCCAAATTCACCCAACGTTGAAATTTCTGTTCTGTTTCCTTCGTGCATAGTATTTTTACGCTCTGTTGATAAGTTCTCTCATAATGGTCGTCATGCGGGGCTGTGCTTCGTCGGCAGCCTTCTGCACTTCTTCGTGTGATACTTCCACAATCTTACCTTCTACGCCCAGGTCGGTGATGACTGATACGCCGAATACCTTAATGCCGCAATGGTTGGCTACAATTACTTCTGGTACGGTAGACATTCCTACGGCATCAGCACCTAAAATGTGGAACATCTTATATTCCGACGGAGTTTCGAACGTAGGACCTTGGGTGCCGAGGTAGACGCCTTGCTGTACCTTGATACCTTTTTCCTGTGCAATTTCCAGGGCTTTTGCAATCAGTTCTTTAGAGTAAGCTTCACTCATATCCGGGAAGCGTGGTCCGTATTCGATATTCTTTCCACGAAGCGGATGTTCCGGGAAGAGGTTGATGTGGTCAGTAATAATCATCAGGTCACCGATTTCAAAGTCGGGGTTGGTGCCTCCTGCAGCATTCGATACGAAGAGGGTCTTGATGCCCAGTTCACGCATCACGCGTACGGGGAAAGTCACTTCCTTCATGGAATAGCCTTCATAAAAATGAAAACGTCCCTGCATGGCCATGATGTCCTTGTTGCCCAGTTTCCCGAAAATCAGTTTCCCGCTGTGTCCTTCGACGGTTGAAACCGGGAAATTCGGGATTTCCGAATAGTTGATTTCATACTTGTCGGTGATTTCGTGCACCAGACTGCCCAATCCTGTACCCAGGATGATGGCTGTTTCGGGGTGAGTGTGCATTTTAGCCTTCAGAAAGGCTGCTGTTTCTTGAATTTTTTCTAACATACTCAATGATTTTAGGGTTAAATACTAGTTCTCCTTTGTGCAGAAACTCCACTTCTATGGGGAGCACGTAAATATAGGGTTTTAGTTCTTCGCTGAGCTGCGGATGACCGATAAGCCGTGAGGCATCCTTCTCGGTGGTCAGGATGAGGCGGCGGGTTTCCGGCAGCTGGTGGAACTGCTGTGCAATCTGTTGCATATCGGCACTGTCAAAATTGTGATGGTCGCCAAAGAGCAGCGGAGTGACATGGGCAGCGTGTCGGCCGACTTCCTCCACCAATGGTGCCGGTGAGGCAATGCCGGTGACCAGCAGCACTTCTTTATCTTTTAACGTATCCAGCGGTTGGGCAGGAGTATCCATGAAAAGGGGATACAACTTTCCGTAGGCCAGGGTAGTGAAAAACACTTCCTGATGCGGAAGTGGCTGTATGCGTTGTCGGATGCGTTCGCATTCCTCCAGACTGAGGGTAGGCGGGCATTTCGTGACGACGAGCAAATCGGCCCGTTTCTTTCCGCTGGCTGATTCCCGAAGGCGTCCGGCAGGAAGAAGCTGGTCACATTCCACAGGGCGATGGTAGTCCATCAGCAGAATGCGCAGTCCCGGTCGCACGTAACGGTGCTGAAAGGCATCGTCCAGCAGGATGACTTCCGTATCGGGTGCTCCTTGCGGAGAGGTAAGCTGGCGGATACCCCGGCAGCGGTCTCCATCTACGGCTACGTGAATGGCGGGAAACTTGCGGGCCATCTGGTAAGGCTCGTCACCGATGTCTTCCATCCGGGAGGTAGAAGAGGCCAGCACGAAACCTTTAGATTTCCGCTTGTAGCCCCGGCTTAGTACGGCCAGCCGGAACGAGTTCTGCAACAGCCGGATGAGGTATTCCGTGTGAGGAGTTTTCCCGGTGCCGCCTACAGTCAGGTTACCGATGCAGATGACAGGTAACGGAAAACGTTCTTCGTGGAAACATCCCACATCGAACAAGAGATTCCGCACCCTCACACCGATGCCGAAGAGGACACTGAAGGGCCATAGCCCCCAATATATTTTGCATTTTCCGCTCATGAATGCGCCTCCTGCTTATTGGATACGCATGTTGAACGGCAAACGGGCTTGCAGACGGTCAGACTGTCCCACGTGGCGCAACCATTCAAAGCCTTGATAATATTCACCGAATGTTTCCTGCAACTGGCTGTGAATGTAGCGGTCGGCGCGGGTATTCAGCAATTCTGTCAGGAAATCCTGCTTGGTCGGGTAGCTTTTCAGTTTATAGTCTTTTACTTTACCCAGTTCGGCAGCCAGCTGGATGGCAGTATCCAGTCCTCCCAGTTCGTCTACCAGTTTCAGCTCCTTAGCCATGCTTCCGGTCCATACGCGGCCTTCCGCAATCTTGCAGAGCTCCTCTAACGGAATATTTCGTCCTTCGGCACAGCGTTTGGTAAACAAGGCATATCCTTGGTTCACCATCTGTTGCATCAGAGCTGATTCTTCCGCATTGAACGGACGGCTCATGCTGCCCATGTCGGCCATTTTATGTGTCTTGACTCCGTCAAAATGAAGTCCCAGTTTATTGGTCAGTAATTCAGAAGCATCGGGCATCATACCGAAGATACCGATAGAGCCGGTCAGAGTAGTCGGTTCAGCCACGATTTTGTTGGCAGCGCAAGAAATGTAGTAACCGCCGGAAGCTGCATAGTCACCCATGGATACGACGACCGGTTTTTCAGCTTTCAGCAAGGTCACTTCACGCCAAATCTGTTCCGAACCATAGGCACTTCCTCCCGGAGAGTTCACGCGAAGCACGACCGCTTTTACGTTCTTGTCTTTACGCAAATCGCGTAAATCCTTCGCTACTTTCTCGGAGTTAATACCTTCGTCGTATGAAGAGCCGTTGTCAATTTCTCCGTAAGCATAATAAACGGCTACCACGTCTCTTGTCTTGCTTTTCGGAGTGACTGATTTTACACGAGTCATTTCGTCCAGACTCAGGGTCTGAAGATTATCTTCTTCGGTCAGTCCGGCGAGGGATTTCAGGTAGCTGAGCACTTCGTCTTTGTACATCAGTGTGTCGGCCAGTCCGCAGCGCACGTATTCTTCGGCCGGACGCAGGTCCATGTTCCTATCAGCTAATGAATTCAAGGAATCGACCGAAATATTTCTGGAAGCAGCTACATCGCTCACAATGCTCTTCCAGGTAGATTCCAGAAAGGCCTGTGTTTGTTCACGGTTGGCCGGACTCATTTCGGTATTGGTCATCGGTTCGACAGCCGATTTGTATGTACCCACACGGAAAATCTGCATTTTAACTCCGATTTTGGCCAGAAAATCTTTCAGGAACATAGTTTCGCTGGCCAGTCCGTGCCAGGAGAGACTTCCTACAGGGTTTACAATTACCTTGTCGGCTACGCTGGCCAGATAATAACCGCCCTGTGTGTACATGTCAGCATAGGCAATCAGGAATTTGCCACTCTGCTTGAAATCAGCCAGTGCACGATGAATGGCCTGCAAAGAGGCTGTAGAACATGCCAATGCTCCAGTATGCAAGTAGATACCCTTAATCTGTTCGTCTTCTTTAGCTTTCTGGATAGAATTTAGAATATCTTCCAGTCCGTATGTGGAAATCTGGTCCTCAAAGAACTGGTCTACTGGACTGGGCTGATAGCGTTCCTGAACAGTGCCTTTCAGCTCAAGCGTAAAAACAGAATTGGGCATGACTATGGTTTCGCTTTCAGAGGAAGCTACAAATCCTGCCAGCATGGTGACACCTAAGATGATAAAGATAAACCCGCAAATCAGTACACCCGTAATGGTGGCCAGGGTGCTTCGAAGAAATTCTTTCATTGTCAGTCGTTTTTAGATTAGTAAACAAAGTTATTCTTTTTGCCTGAGAAAGCAAAAATACAAGAGGGTAAATTTCTTTTTTACAGAGTGGTGATTATGCTCTTAGATTTGATTTTAAATTTATTTTAGGTAGTTTTTGAAGGAATTTTTATAGTATAATATAATAAGGTGGTGCTGAGGGCTTGATTCAATAGTCTGCTGCAAAATTTATTGTTGATTTATAATTGTTTGATATTTAGTTTGTTATACAATCTTAATCCATCGTGAAGGTCTGCGTATTGACGAGCGCGAAAAACGCACTTGCGTTCAATCCAAAACGCACTTGCGTTTAAGATCAAACGTCCTTGCGTTTGAAGTGAAACGCCCTTGCGTTTTATATCAAATGCACTTGCGTTTTTTGAGAGGTTGCAGAAAATATCTCCCGATTTATTTTGTTTTTTTACGGAACTTCCCCAATTTTGCCAAAATTGATTTTGTGAACTTTAAATAAATACGATATGGCAGAAGAAATGATTGTCAAGGAACTGGACGAGGTAGTAGTCCGTTTCTCGGGTGATTCCGGTGACGGAATGCAGCTGGCCGGAAATATGTTCTCCAATATTTCGGCAACCGAAGGAAACGATATCAGTACATTCCCGGATTATCCGGCGGACATTCGCGCCCCGCAAGGTTCATTGACTGGTGTGTCTGGCTTTCAGGTGCATATTGGTGCCGGAAAGGTATATACTCCGGGCGATAAGTGCGATGTGCTGGTAGCCATGAATCCGGCAGCCTTGAAAACACAGTATAAATTTTGTAAACCGCAGGCGGTAATTATTATCGACTCCGATTCGTTTACCAAACGTGACCTGGAAAAGGCTAAGTTTACGTTGGAAAATCCTTTCTCGGAACTGGGTATCAAGAATGAAGTCGTGTCGGCAGCTATCACTACCATGTGTAAGGAAAGCCTGAAAGACAGCGGGCTGGACAACAAGTCTATCTTGCGAACAAAGAACATGTTTGCTCTGGGATTGGTATGCTGGTTGTTCCATCGCGATGTGAAGGTGGGCGAAAAAATCCTGCGCGAGAAATTTGCCAAGAAACCGGAAATTGCCGAAGCCAATGTGAAGGTACTTTACGACGGTTATCATTTTGGTGAGAATACCCATGCTTCTGTATCGATGAGCTATACCGTGCCGAGCAAGGCACAGAAAGAGCCGGGAAAATACATGGATATCAACGGTAATAAAGCGACGGCATACGGTCTGATGGCGGCTGCAGAGAAAGCAGGCCTGCAATTGTATCTGGGTTCTTACCCGATTACACCGGCTACGGATATCTTGCACGAGCTGGCCAAGCATAAATCGTTGGGGGTAAAGACGGTACAGTGTGAAGACGAAATTGCCGGATGTGCTTCTGCTGTAGGAGCTTCGTTTGCCGGCGCATTGGCTGTAACGACCACTTCCGGACCGGGTATTTGTTTGAAGAGTGAGGCCATGAATCTGGCGGTGATTACGGAACTTCCGCTGGTGATTGTAGACGTACAGCGTGGAGGCCCTTCTACCGGACTACCGACCAAATCGGAACAGACCGACTTGCTTCAGGTGCTGTTCGGACGTAATGGAGAAAGTCCGATGCCTGTGGTGGCGGCTTCTTCACCGACCGACTGCTTTGATGCGGCTTATCTGGCCTGCAAGATTGCTCTGGAACACATGACTCCGGTCGTTTTGTTGACCGATGCCTATATTGCCAACGGTTCTGCTGCATGGCGTTTGCCCGATTTGAATACTTATCCATCCATCTGTCCGCCTTACGTGAAGCCGGAAATGGCTGATTCGTGGACACCGTTCCAGCGTGATCCGCAGACAGGCGTGCGTTACTGGGCTACACCGGGTACCCCGGGCTTTATGCACCGTATCGGAGGATTGGAAAAGAGTAACGAAACCGGAGCCATTTCTACGGAACCGGAAAACCACTTCCTGATGACGAAGTTGCGTGCCGAAAAGGTAGAAAAAATTGCCGATTCACTGCCACCGCTTACAGTGGAAGGCGAACCGGATGCCGATTTGCTGATTGTAGGTTTTGGAGGTACTTACGGACACTTGCATTCTGCCATGGATCAGTTGAATGCCATGGGAAAGAAAACGGCGCTGGCACATTTCCGTGTCATCAACCCGTTGCCGAAAAATACAGCCGAAGTATTACGAAAATACAAGACCATCGTGGTGGCCGAGCAAAATATGGGACAGCTGGCAGGCTATCTCCGCATGAAAGTGGAAGGTATTCACCTGCATCAGTTCAATCAGGTAAAAGGCCAGCCGTTCGTAGTGAAAGAGCTGGTAGAGGCTTTCAGTCAACTTTTTTAATGATTCATCAATAAATATTCTGGAGGAATAACAATGAGTGAAACAAAATATACGGCAGCAGATTACAAATCCGGACAGCCTCGCTGGTGTCCGGGCTGCGGCGACCACGCTTTCCTGAATTCTTTTCACAAGGCTTTGGCCGAACTGGGAGTACCTCCCCATGAAATTGCGGTGATTTCCGGTATCGGATGTTCTTCGCGTTTGCCTTATTACATGAATACGTATGGCATGCACACCATCCACGGACGTGCGGCAGCCATTGCTACGGGAGCCAAGGTGGCTAATCCGAATCTTACTATCTGGCAGATTTCCGGAGACGGTGATGGTCTGGCCATTGGTGGTAACCATTTCATCCATGCTATCCGTCGTAATGTAGATATTAACATCATCCTGTTGAATAACCGTATTTACGGATTGACCAAGGGACAGTATTCTCCGACTTCAGCCCGTGGGTTTGTAAGTAAATCTTCTCCCTACGGTACGGTGGAAGATCCTTTCCGTCCGGCAGAATTGTGCTTCGGAGCTCGCGGCCGTTTCTTTGCCCGTTGTGCGGCAGTAGATGGCGGTCCTTCGGTGGAAGTGCTGAAAGCGGCTGCCCGTCATAAAGGTACGTCGGTAGTAGAAGTGCTGCAGAATTGTGTCATCTTCAATGACGGTACGCATAATGCCGTGGCAAAAAAGGAAGACCGTGAACGCAATGCGATTTATCTGGAGCACGGTAAGCCTATGCTCTTCGGTCCGAACAAAGAATTCGGTCTGATGCAGGAAGGCTTCGGGCTGAAAGTAGTGAAATTGGGTGAAAACGGTATCACGGAAAAAGACATCTTAGTGCACGATGCCCATTGTGAAGACCATACCCTGCAATTGAAACTCGCGCTGATGGAAGGCCCGGATTTCCCGATAGCCTTGGGCGTGATTCGTGATGTGGATGCACCGACATACGACGAGGCGGTAGAAGCCCAGATTGAAGAAGTTTCAGCCAAGAAGAAGTATCATACGTTTGCCGAACTGCTGGAAACGAATGATACATGGGAGATTAAATAAGAACCGTTGGATAAATAGAAATAGCCCGGCATATTTCCGGGCTATTTTCGTACTAAATCTAACCTAATGTCCAACTTTTATAGGGGCTATTTGTTCTTAATCTTGCGGTCTTATTTTTGTGTTGTGCTTTGTTTTATTCTACTACGATATGTAAGTGGAAATTTAAGGCTGTTCACAATGACCCATTTACCCGATATCGACAGTGTGACAGCCGATAGGGCTTCATATACACACTGAAGGTCTCATACCACATGGAGTGGCTTCCCATTTTTGACTAAGATATATCTGCCATTAAAGGGCTTGACTCCACCTGCAATCATCGTGTAACAGATAGCCGGAACTAAAAGAATTGATTTTTTCATTATTACAATGAGTTTTATTTGTTTTCATCTGCTGGTGAAGATAGATACATTTCCAATAACCCACAATAGCGTGAAACAAAGCTGCAGGCGCACTATCTTAAATGAAAAAGACGCTTGTATGGAACAAAATTGTAGATGAATGAATCATTTTTTAGGTACCTTCAAAATGTTTTCTACGTTTCTTTGTCGCGAGCCGTATGTTTCTCATACGGAAGATGTATGTTTCTCGGGGGAGAGCCTTATGTTTCTCTGAAAGGAAACATAAAAAAGTTTCAGGAATATTGCTTTCTTCAACAAGGAGTTTGGGGCTTATGTATGATTGTGTCCTTTTTATATATAAGGTAATTGGCAGACTATGAATTGATTCAGGAATAGGGATTTATAGAGTGAGGCTGCCTTAAAAGACAGCCCTTTTATTCTTTTTCTCCATAGCACAAATCACCTGCATCCCCGAGTCCCGGAACAATATAGGAGTGTGCATTCAGTTCCGGATCGATGGCACCGCACCACACGGTGGTTTTTTCAGTAGGGAACACCTTTTTGATATGCTCGATGGCCTGACGACTGGCAATGACTGAAGCAATGTGTATATGAGATGGTTCTCCCTTGGTAAGCAAGGCTTCGTATGCCAGTTCCATGGAACTGCCGGTAGCCAGCATCGGGTCGGTCAGAATCAGAATCTTTCCGTCCAGTCGTGGAGAAGCGATGTATTCAATGTGAATGTCGAAGTTATCTTCGTTGATGTATTTACGATAGGCCGATACGAAGGCATTTTCCGCATGGTCAAAATAGTTGATGAAGCCCTGATGAAGCGGAAGTCCTGCACGCAGGATGGTGGCTACCACAGGTTGCTCGGAAGGTACATTCTCTACGGCTGTAGCCAATGGGGTTTGTACGGATACCGGATGGTAAGGAAGCGTCCGGCTGATTTCGTATGCCATGATTTCGCCTACACGCTCTATGTTGCGGCGGAAGCGGATGCGGTCACCTTGTATATGCACATCACGGATTTCAGAAAGGAACTGGTTGAAAAGGCTGTTGCTTTGGTTAAAGTTGATTATTTTCATAAACATTTTCAGGTTCTTAGGGGTTTTATTATTTAGATTCCAGTTTGCAAAGAAACAAAATAAAATTGATTTGTAAAGTGGATTTGGCAATTTTGTTACACAAGTATAAATCTTTAAATGATTACGGATTTTTTTCTGTAATAACTTCTTTGAATTAAAAATATCTACTACTTTTGTAGCGCCTAAAACAAGGAGATGTTGAAGAGCAGAAAAAGCAGATTAGGCTTACAGATATAGACAATAAACATTTGATATAATAACCAAATTAATCATTTGAACAATGGCAAATTTAGATCTTACTAAGTACGGTATCACTGGAACCGTAGAAATCGTACACAATCCTTCTTACGATGTATTGTTTGCAGAAGAAACAAAAGCTGGTTTGGAAGGCTTCGAAAAAGGTCAGGTAACTGAACTGGGTGCAGTAAACGTAATGACTGGTATCTATACTGGTCGTTCTCCTAAAGATAAATTCTTGGTAAAAGACGCTACAAGTGAAAACACTGTATGGTGGACTTCAGAAGAATATAAAAACGACAACAAGCCTGTAACTACAGAAACTTGGAATGTATTGAAAAACTTGGCTGCTAAAGAATTGTCAAACAAGAAATTGTATGTTGTTGATGGTTTCTGCGGCGCTAACGAAGCTACTTGCTTGAAAGTTCGTTTCATCATGGAAGTTGCATGGCAGGCTCACTTCGTAACTAACATGTTCATCCGTCCGTCTAAAGAACAGTTGGAAAACTTCGAACCTGATTTCGTTGTTTACAACGCTTCTAAGGCTAAAGTTGAAAACTACAAAGAACTGGGTCTGAACTCAGAAACTGCAGTTGTGTTCAACTTGACTACTAAAGAACAGGTTATCCTGAACACTTGGTACGGTGGTGAAATGAAGAAAGGTATGTTCTCTATGATGAACTACTTCAACCCGTTGCGTGGTATCGCTTCTATGCACTGTTCTGCTAACACTAACATGGAAGAAACTGAATCAGCTATCTTCTTCGGTTTGTCTGGTACTGGTAAGACTACTTTGTCTACAGACCCGAAACGTAAGTTGATTGGTGATGACGAACACGGATGGGATAACGAAGGTGTATTCAACTACGAAGGTGGTTGCTACGCTAAGGTTATCAACCTGGATAAAGAATCTGAACCAGATATCTACAACGCAATCAAACGTGACGCTCTGTTGGAAAACGTAACAGTAGACGCTAACGGTAAGATTGACTTCGCTGATAAGAGCGTAACTGAAAACACTCGTGTTTCTTATCCTATCCACCATATCGAAAACATCGTGAAACCTATCTCTAAGGGTCCTCACGCTAAACAAGTTATCTTCTTGTCAGCTGATGCATTCGGTGTATTGCCTCCAGTATCTATCTTGAATCCTGCACAGGCTCAGTACTACTTCTTGTCTGGATTTACTGCTAAGTTGGCTGGTACAGAACGTGGTATCACTGAACCGACTCCGACATTCTCTGCTTGCTTCGGTGCTGCTTTCTTGAGCTTGCATCCTACTAAATATGCAGAAGAACTGGTTAAGAAGATGGAAATGACTGGTGCAAAAGCATACTTGGTTAACACTGGTTGGAACGGAACTGGCAAACGTATTTCTATCCGTGATACTCGTGGTATCATCGACGCTATCTTGGATGGTTCTATCGAAAAAGCTCCTACTAAGACTATTCCTTACTTCGATTTCGTTGTTCCGACAGAATTGCCGGGTGTTGATCCGAAAATCTTGGATCCGCGTGACACTTACGCTGATGCTGCTGAATGGACTAAGAAAGCTGAAGACTTGGCTGGACGTTTCATCAAGAACTTCGCTAAGTTTACAGGTAACGAAGCTGGTAAGGCTTTGGTTGCTGCTGGTCCGAAATTGTAATTCAGACTTACAAAATCTTAAATATGAAAGCGGTTTCCTTCGGGAAGCCGCTTTTTTTGTATCTTTGGTCGTAGTTTTAATTCGTAAATCTAATTAATTATGAAAAAGTCTATTCATCTTCTATCTATTCCAGTTGTAGCTTGTTGCTTGTCGTGTACATCCGGCAAGGTGCTTCCGCCTGAACCGATTCTTCCTGTACCTGAACCCAAGCAGGTGGAATGGCAGCAGATGGAAACGTATGCTTTTATCCATTTCGGTTTGAACACGTTTAATGACCGGGAATGGGGATATGGAGATACGGATCCGAAAACGTTTAATCCGACGAATTTGGATTGTGAGCAATGGGCACAGACGCTGGTGAAAGCTGGTATGAAAGGAGTGATTCTTACTGCCAAACATCATGACGGATTCTGTTTGTGGCCGTTTGAAGGTACAGACTATAGTGTGAAAAACTCTCCGTGGAAAAACGGACAGGGAAATGTGGTGAAAGAATTGTCGGAGGCTTGTAAGAAATATGGTCTTAAGTTTGCTGTTTATCTTTCGCCATGGGATCGTCATCAGGCTAATTATGGTACACCTGAGTATTTGCCTTACTTTTATGCACAGTTGCATGACCTGCTAACAAATTATGGACCGGTATTTGAGGTCTGGTTTGACGGGGCTAATGGTGGTGACGGATGGTATGGTGGTGCCAAGGATATACGTACCATTGATCGCAAGAACTATTATAATTATCCTCGTATCTATGAAATGCTGGACAGTATTCAGCCTCAGGCCATCATTTTCTCGGATGGAGGACCTGGTTGCCGCTGGGTAGGCAACGAGAAAGGTTTTGCCGGGGCTACCAACTGGTCATTCCTGCGAAAAGGAGAGGTGCATCCGGGATACGACAAGAGTTATGAATTACAATATGGACATCCGGATGGAAATCAGTGGGTGCCTGCAGAGTGTGATGTGTCTATCCGTCCGGGATGGTTCTATCATCCGGAGGAAGATGACAGAGTAAAAAGTCCGGATCAGCTGGTGGATTTGTATTACCGCAGCGTGGGACATAATGCGACTTTGTTGCTGAACTTCCCGGTTGACCGGAGAGGATTGATTCATCCGGTAGATTCTGCTAATGCGGTTCGTTTCCATGAAATGATTCAGCAGCAGCTGAAGACGAATTTGGTGGCAGGAATGACGCCTAAGGTTTCAAATGAACGTGGAGGAGATTTTGTGGCATCAGCTTTGACCGATGATAATTTTGATACTTACTGGGCTACAGAAGACGGGGTAACTACAGCTGATATTGAGTTCTCGTTTGATACGCCTACTCGAATGAACCGTATGATGCTTCAGGAATATATTCCATTGGGACAGCGTGTAAAAGCATTTGTGGTGGAATACCTCGACAAGGATACATGGCTTCCGGTGAAACTGAATGAAGAAACTACTACCATTGGATACAAACGTCTGCTACGTTTTGAAACGGTGGAGACCAAGGGGATACGCATTCGGATTACGGATGCACGTGGTCCGCTTTGTTTGAGTAACGTAGGAGTGTATGATGCAGGTAATGTATCTGATTCCTTTGTAGAGAAGGTGGAGGACATTGAATCAGTACCTTATCTTTTGCCGGATATAAAAGCTGAAGAGGCAGCAAAGGCTTCTGACAAGCAGGCGCAGACCACTTGTTTTGTAGAAGGTGACCGTTTGTTGATTGATTTGCAGGAGGAACGCATGGTTTCTTCTCTTCATTTCTTGCCTGATCAGGGTGAACCTAACAAGGGTCTGATTGCCAATTATGAAATACGTGTCGGCGTGAGCAAGGATGCAGTGAATCAACTGGTCAAATCGGGTGAGTTCTCAAATATACAGAATAATCCGGTGATGCAGTCGGTATTCTTTACTCCGGTAAAAGCCCGTTATATAGAGTTGAAGGCTACGCGTATGATTCGTGCGGGCGAATCGATGGGATTTGCCGAATTAGGGGTGAAATAACTAGGTGAAAATAAGAGTTTATGAAAAAAGTAATTTATTCAATGTTAGGAGCAGGGTTATTGTGCCTCTCCAGCTGTGGTGGACAGACGCAGACGGAACAGACCCCTGCGGTTGATAAGTCTTCGGCTAAGAATCAGGTGATTGAAACTATCATGACACGACGGAGTGTGCGAAAATATCTGCCGCAGCCGGTAAACCGTGATACAATGCAGATGATTCTGGACTGTGGTATTCATGCACCCAATGGACAGAATAAGCAGTCGTGGGCAGTACGCGTGGTAGACAATCCGGAGTTTATTAATGGTATTACGGAAGTGTATAAGAAGTTGAATCCCAAAATGGCAGAAGATCCGGGATTCAAGAATATGTTCCGCAATGCGCCTACGGTAGTATTTATTGCCAATGATACCTCGTATGATATGTCGCAGATAGACTGTGGACTGTTGGGAGAAAATATGATTCTTTCGGCCTGGGCAATGGGTATCGGTTCCTGGATCACAGGCCTGATAACATCTTTTGGTGTTACCTTCCCGTCGTACATCGGGGCGATGCTGGCGGCTGCTGTTATTCGCAACCTGTCCGACCTGACCGGAAGGTACGAAGTTTTTTCCAAAGAAATCGACGTTATGGGCAGCGTGTCGCTGTCGATCTTCCTTTCAATGGCATTGATGGGACTGAAATTGTGGCAGCTCAGCGAACTGGCATTGCCTCTGGTGGTAATGCTGCTGGCGCAGACGGCGATGATGGCTTTGTTTGCCCGCTTTGTTATTTTCAATTTAATGGGGCGCGATTATGAGGCCGCTGTTATTACCGCTGCAGGCTGTGGCTTCGGTATGGGTGCCACGCCTAATGCCATGGCTAATATGAATGCTATCGTTGCACGTTACGGGCCGGCGCCTAAAGCTTATTTTATCGTACCTTTGGTCGGCAGTCTGTTCATTGATTTTATCAATGCCTTTATTATTACCCTGTTTTTGAATATGTTTTAAAGTGCTGTTAATAAAAAAATACCACCCTTTGGGTGGTATTTTTTATTTTGCTTATTTTGTTTTTACTTAAAACCTTCCAGCAGTTTGTTAAAGTTTGCCTGCGGCATTTTTTCAACGTTTTTAATAGTGTTGAAACCGGCAAGGCCGCTGGCCTGTTCGTAAGAAGCGC
>OGZV01000656.1_pt1 | contig 36750 bp, 25 predicted proteins | sample 1576861 | NCBI WGS metagenome assembly OGZV01 (sample SAMEA3541501, study PRJEB24748) | human gut metagenome | biome: human gut; feature: human-associated habitat; material: faeces | place: China | collected 2012
AATCTCAATCTCCAGTTGTTCACTCATGAATTTAGCTTTTTGATCAATAACAACAGTTTTGTACTTATGATTATTAGCAGCTGCCTTGATATGGGTCCCATCAATGAAGATTTCTGAGGGATCAATGAGCCCTGCTTCCAAAACATGATGAAGCACATGACTAAAAATGTGTGCTAACACTTCCTTGTTTTGAAAGCGTCGGCTATAGTTCTTACCGTAAGTTGTAAAATGAGGCACCTTATCGTCCAGAGATAAGCCAAGAAACCAACGGTAAGCCGTATTCACCTCAATATCTTTAATGGTTTGGCGCATAGAACGAATGCCATAAAAACATTGAATCAACGGAATTTTAACTAATAAAACAGGGTCTAGACTAGGGCGACCATTATCCGAGGAATAACTATCTTCGACAAGATCATAAATAAAAGAGAAATCAATCGTTTCCTCGACTTTTCTTAGAAAATGGTCTTTAGGCACAAGTTCATCAAGCGTATAGAATCCTACTTGACGTCGATTGTATTCAGGATTTTCTTTGTGAAACATAGGAACACCTCATCAAATACCTTTTTCTTTTATTATACTCCTTCAAAGCAAGAAAAATCCCCAGAAGTATAACTTCTGAGGACTTTGTCTTCAATCTGAACGATGGTTAATACCTTAACCATCGCTTTTTACTTTTTGGGCAAGACCATAACAAAGCGCCTCCCCGTAGAACTTTCTTCAAATCTATAGCTAAGTTCCTCATGCTCTAAAAGGTATTTGACCACAAAAAGGCCTAATCCTCCTTCTTTCTTAGACTGAGCTTTAGTTGAAATATTTTCTTTAGATACACTCGTATTTTCAATGACAAAATCAGTTCCTTCATTTTCTAAACCTATTCGAATCACTCCACCCTTATCAGAATGCTTGACTGCATTACTGATGATATTTGAGAGAACCAATTTCAAAATAGGTAAATTCATGAAAATACTAGTTGCCGGAAGATAATTGTCAATTGATAGGGAGCGATTCTCAACCAACACTTGATTTTGAGTGAGTATCCGATTTACCACATCATCTAACTGAATCCACTCCTTACCACCACCTAATTCTTGAACAGAAGATAAAGACAGGATCTCTAGGACAATCTGGTTCATCTCATCGACGATGTCAAGAGAAACTAATAGGTAGCGGTCCCGATCCTTGTAGCGACCAATTTTATCTCGCATATTTTCTAGGATAATCTTCAAGCTGGCCAGAGGCGTCTTGAGCTCATGCGAAGCCCCACGTAGGAATTCCACCTTCATCTGCTCCAACTTCAGATTTTCCTGTTTCTGCTGCTCTAGATTGTCAATCACTTCTAAAAGATGGTGATAGAGGTCGTTGATCTGTTGCTTAAGGACACCGATCTCATCCTGCGAGTGAATAGGAAGACTGGCTGTCCGATCCAAGCGCTTCATCCGCTTGGTCATCTGCTTGATCTCAAGGATCGGAGCAGAAATCATGCGGGCATAGAGATAGGAGGCAATCAGCGACAAAACAAAGGAGGCAAGAAGACTATAGGGAAGAAAGCCCAGACTGATGTCCCGCGCTTCCTTTTGCGAATCGACGGTCGCTAAGAATTGCAAGGTTAAGTCTTTCCCTTCCTTGGTCTGAATCTTTCGCTCTTCAATGACTAGGGAATTATTCTGGCTATCAGGGTTCAGGAGCAGGTCATCCTTGACCTCTAGGGCATTTTGTTTTTCCTTGCCCTTGATCGAAACCTTGATATCATTGGTCTTGGAATAAAGGTCGATGACCGACTCAATGGTCCCTTCTTCCTGACCCTGGAAACTCTTGGCCAGGGCCTGAGATTTCTTCAAAATCGTCTGGCGCTGGGACTCGATATAGGACGAGGGGAAAATAAAGTAAACCGAAGCATGTAGAAGGATGACTAAGCCACTAAAAAGGGCAAAGGTGATCAGAAAGATCTTTGCAAAGATACTCCGTTTGGTCATGGTCTCTCCAATTTATAGCCGACATTGCGTACCGTAACGATACAGTCCAGCTCTAGTTTTTTTCGTAGTTCCTTGATATAGACATCGATCACCCGGTCAAAAGGAATCTCCTCCGTCTCCTTCCAGACAGCATCGAGGATCTGAGAGCGAGTCCGGGCCTTGCCTTCATGCTGGAGCAGGTATTCCAAGATTTCCAACTCCTTGGCATTCATGGAGATGGCTTGCCCAGCTAGGCTGGCTGTGTAGCTCTCAAAATCCACCTGTGCCTCTCCATAGGTGAAGACCCGGGAAGGTTGAAGCTTTTTAAAAATAGCTTCGATGCGGACCTTCAAGAGGGACAAGGAAAAGGGTTTTTCCAGATAGCCATCTGCCAGCTCTCCAAAGGCCGTCAACTTATAGTCCTCATCATGGAAGGCCGTCAGCATGAGGACAGGGACTGAGCTGGTCTTCCGGATGGTCTTGAGGACCTCCAAACCATTGAGGATAGGGAGCTGGATATCCAGCAAGATAAGATCTGGCGTCTCTCTATAAAAGAGGTCCAGGGCCTCCTGTCCATCACCTGCTTCAAAGACCTCATAGCCACATTCCATGAGATAGTCGCTCATCCCTTCTCGAATCAGGACTTCATCTTCTACGATTAGTATCTTCATACATTATCCTTTTCATCTATATATAGTCGCTTTCTTTCATTATACCGTTTTTTATAGGTGCAGCAAACTTATCATTCAACATCAACTAAGAGGTCTTTAGGTTTCTTGTGAAGAAGCCAGCGAGAAGAAATCAAGGATACCAAGCTTAAGATAAAGCCACCGACTAGAATGACTACCAAAAGTTGCTTAGGTTGGACTGTCATATGAATCTGAGTCAGAGTCTTACTGAAGCTCTCTGCCTCAGCCCCTCCACCGAGATTTGCAGCTAGAGATTCTTTTGTCATTTGCTTATTGATACCTTCCGTAACATTGGAAAGGACTGTTTTACCAACTTTTTCGGCAAAGAAACTCGCTAAACCATATGATAAAAGAAAGGCTGGTAAGGCAATCATCAGTAATTCCATTAAAAATTGACCCGCAACCTGTGTCTTTTTAAGTCCCAAGGCCAAAAAGATACCAACTTCTCTACGACGAGCATTTAACCATAAAATCAACAGAAGGGTTAGCAATAAACTTGTAAAAATGAGACTTCCAATAAACATACGATTTGCCACACGATACATCCCAAGAATAGATTCCTGTAAAGCAGGGTAGTTTGATGAACTCTTAACAAGATCGTAGAGGGTCCAGTTAATGTCCAACTTTTGAATCTTTGCTATCAAGGAATCAATATTTTGATCACCTTTAGCAAAGAAAGTGGCATCCTCATAAGTGGCAGTTTCTACGGTATTACCATAGAGTTTTGCAGCTGTGTCTAGATCAGTGATGAGGGTGTTTTCATACAACTCCTGAGCATAGGTAACGGCAGCTTGATTTTGACCAGAAAATAAACCTTTGATAGTCACTTCTACTGTTTCATCAGCCCTTTTTTCGTTATCAGCATCATAGAGATTAGATTTAAGCTTTACTTTATCTCCTACATTAAGACCATTCTTTTTAGCTAAATCTTCGTGCATCAAGATTTGATTATGATCCTTATCGGTTAGATGTTCTCCTTCAACTAGTTTATAAGCACCTGAAACAAATTTGTCTTCTTTTGATGAGTCATTGACTCCTGTCAACATCAAGGTAGACTTAAAATTTTTAGCACGTTCTGGCGACTGATTTTGTAGCGTTTGCTCTGTTTCGATAATCTCATGATCTAGTAAATCACCAATACCATTTATCCGTTTTATAGTCGAAACAATCCCTTTAGTCTCACTAATCTTTTTAATATCTTCTCCCTTAAGATTTCCAGCCCCACGAGGAGTTCCAGGATTCGTGTTACGATTAATCTGCATTGAAAAACTATTGGAAATTGACCCTAGACTCTTGGATGCAGCTTCTTGGGTTGCACTTCGCATAGCAAGTCCTAACAAACTAAGAGTACTCATCAAAAGAATAATAATTAACAGTAATAGTGACTTTGACCATTTTCGTGTAATATATGCAAAAGCGTTTCGAAACATAAGAGTCCTTTCTTTATTTTTTCTTTTCTATGAGTTGTTTCTTCTTCAACTCTAAAACCACATCAGATGCCTGAGCAACTTCCTTACTGTGCGTAACAACTATGACACATTTTTGGCGATCTAAGGCCATTCTTTTAAGGATAGCAATAATATCCTTCGCAGTTTCCTCGTCTAGATTTCCAGTCGGTTCATCTGCTAAGATAATTGGAGCCTCTGAAACCAAAGCCCGCGCAATAGCTACACGTTGTTGTTGCCCACCTGAAAGTTGCAGGACATTTCGATTAATTTGTTTTTCATCTAATCCCAATTCAGAAAGTATCTTCCTATCGGCATTTTTATTAACAAGTCGTACATTTTCTAAAGGTGTAAGATAATCAATGAGATTGTAATTTTGAAAAACAAGCGCAACATGGTGTCTACGGTGATAACTAGAGCCTTTTTTCTTGATATTTTCTCCATTAAACAAAACCTGCCCCTTCTTGGGATAATCAAGACCTGCCAAAAGTGAAAGTAAGGTCGATTTTCCCGCTCCAGATTGCCCAATAATACTATAAAATTTACCTTTCTCGAAACGATAATTCACCTTCGAGAGGATAGCTTCACTTTTATTTTGATAACTATACGTAACATCTTTGAGTTCTAACATAGTGTTCCTTTCTCCTTAACTCATATTAGATAAGATTTCTTTTGGAGTTTTGCGCCAAATGAGACCTGTTGTCACACCGAGCGATAATATTACCAAGACTAGAAGACTTAGATAAGATTGGCCTAAAGGTAGTCCCTGAGGTATTTGATCTAATAACTGAAGAGTCTGCTGCTGTCCTTGCTGTCCTATAAATTCTTGCAAAAACAGTCGACTTAGTAGCCGTCCAATAGCAAGGGCAGGTAGCAAAGACATAAGGGACACCAACAATATCTCCATAAGAAATTGAGCAAAAATGCGTCCCTTACTCTTCCCAATTGCTAAAAGAATACCTATCTCATGATTTCGCTCACGCGTCCATAGTGCCATTAAAAATGAGAGGATCCCTGCTCCTGTAACAATTAAACTAATCATCATCGTTCTGACGATTCCTTGTAGCGCTTTAGACGATTCCTTCAAGGAGTCAAAAGCCTTACGGTCCTCGTCTAAACGTAGACGATTCCAATCGATATCCAATTGTTCCACTTGTTTAATGACTTGATTGATTCTATCTGGATTCTTAATACCAAAGGATAATTTTGTCACTAACTTATCAGTCAAATTAAGCAGTTGGCTATTATCGTCATAATGGAGGAAGATTTGATTTTCACTTAAATCTGAGGACATTCCAGTAAATGTCTCCTCCTTCTTGCCAGAAAAAATACCAACGATATCAAAGGTCATTTCCCTAGCTCCACTTTCAGTCATCTGGAAATTGGACAAGGTCAGCTTATCTCCGACGCTTAGCTTATTTTTCCTAGCAAGCGATTCATGAATCATAATTTGCCTTTTAGCAGATATGTGCTTCCCCTTAATGAGTTGAAAAGCACCACTCCTAAAATCAACACTTTGGCCTGTTTCCTTAGTAAAAGTGGCTCCCAAGGCTTGATTAGCCTCATTATCAAGATCATCACGTTCCACCGTTTGTTTTCCTGTAACTACCTTCTTATCGATAAGTCGCACCGGACTTACATATTGAGGTATCGTTGAAATCACATCAGATAGATGACTAATCTTTGCCCCCTCTTTCCAGGAAAAGGCACTCCCTCTTTCTTTACTTACCAGATCAAAACTTGCCCCACTTGACTTCCTGATTTGTGCCTCCATTCCTCCACCAACTTGCATAAGAGAAAAACAAAAATACAAGCAAGATAATATCAAAAATAAAATAAGAAAAAGGATAAAATTCCGCGTTTTTTTGCGGAAAATATAAGCAACTGCCTGTTGTAAGAGAACCATCTTCCACCTCCATTTAAGACATTGGCCCTCAGCTACACCAAAGATAAATGAGGACTCTTCATTTTTCTTATCCTAATTATAGACGACAAATGTGAAACCTTTATGAAATTCAATATTCTAAAGTGATTGTTATCTAAAAATCTAACTGCTGAGATGAAAACTCCAATTAAATAATAACTCTAAAGGACTATCATAAAAAAATACGTTTCATGATTGACTTCACCTCTTTTTCTCCCATAAATCGTCTCTCGCCAATAGCATTTACCCTCGGCATTTGATATAATTTTTCTCAGAGGTATTTTTATTTATGAAGAAACAAGCTTTTAGTTCTGAACAGTATTTGAATCTGCAACGCGACCATATTTTGGAGCGCATTAACCAGTTTGACGGCAAGCTCTACTTGGAGTTTGGTGGTAAGATGTTGGAAGATTTCCACGCTGCCCGCGTCCTTCCTGGTTACGAACCTGACAATAAAATCAAGCTCCTTCAAGAGCTCAAAGATCAGGTTGAAGTGGTCATTGCCATCAATGCAAGCAATATCGAGCACTCTAAGGCTCGTGGTGACCTTGGCATTTCCTACGACCAAGAGGTGCTTCGTCTGATTGATAAATTCAACGAGCTCAATATCTATGTGGGTTCTGTTGTTATTACGCAGTATTCTGGTCAACCTGCAGCTGATGCTTTCCGTAACCAATTGAAAAAAAATGGCATTACGTCTTACATCCACTACCCTATCAAGGGCTATCCAACGGATATGAACCATATCATTTCTCCTGAGGGTATGGGGAAAAATGACTATATCAAGACTAGCCGTAACCTTATCGTCGTTACTGCTCCTGGTCCTGGTTCTGGTAAATTGGCGACATGTATGTCTAACATGTACCACGACCAAATCAATGGAATCAAGTCAGGTTATGCTAAATTTGAAACCTTCCCAGTTTGGAATTTGCCACTTCATCATCCAGTTAACTTGGCCTATGAAGCTGCCACTGCAGACCTTGATGATGTCAATATGATTGACCCATTCCACTTGGAAACTTATGGCAAGACTACGGTAAACTACAACCGTGATATCGAGATTTTCCCAGTCCTCAAACGTATGCTTGAACGCATCCTTGGTGAGTCACCTTACGCTTCACCTACAGATATGGGTGTTAACATGGTTGGTTTTGCCATTACGGATGATGAGGCCGCCAAAGAAGCTTCTAAACAAGAAATCATCCGTCGCTACTATCAAACTATTCTTGATTTCAAAAATGAACGTGTTCCTGAAACTGCTGTCAAGAAAATTGAGTTGCTCATGAATGATCTTGGCATCACTCCTGAAGATCGTCAAGTGGTCGTTGCAGCACGCGCTAAGGCTGAAGAAACAGGTGGTTCTGCTCTTGCACTTGAATTGCCAAATGGTCAAATCGTCACTGGTAAAAATTCAGAACTCTTTGGTCCAACTGCGGCTGCTTTGATCAACGCTATCAAGACTTCTGCAGGTATTGATAAGGATACTAAACTTATCGAGCCTGAGGTGGTTAAACCTATCCAAGGTCTGAAAATTGACCATTTAGGTAGCCGTAACCCTCGCCTCCACTCAAACGAAATCCTCATTGCCTTGGCCATCACAGCTGCTAACAATGCGGATGCGGCGCGTGCCATGGAGGAACTAGGTAACCTCAAGGGGTCTGAAGCCCACTCAACCATCATCCTTACTGATGAAGATAAAAATGTTCTCCGTAAGCTTGGTATCAATGTGACCTTCGACCCTTACTATCAATACGACAAATTGTATCGTAAATAATGCATGACTAGAAACAACAAAGACCTCAGTTTTAGCAACTGAGGTCTTTTAGAATTGCATTTAGTTGGAGAAAGAAAAAAGGGAAACTCTATCGAGTTCCCTTTTTGATAACCCACTCTTTCGTCTCGACCCGTTCCCAATGAAAAGGGAGTGGCCTAGCATTATTATGAAAAAGTGAGTTAAAGGTATCAAACAGAGGGCTAAGCCACTCCCGATTCTAATCAGCCTACGATTTCTAACTTGAGAAAAGGTAAGCTAAAAAGCAAAATTATAGTAGATAGGACTGCCACAAGTGGGAGGTAACGGCCTCCAACAAGATAGAGTAACAATGGCGCTATCGCTATGAAACGATTTAGAAAATTGCTAGTAACACGAACGGTTTGTCCGTCCTCAACGGTAATGGTGTTAGACTTGTAACCCAACTTTCCGACACTCAAACGAGCTTTCGACGATGGTAGGGAAACGCTCACGTCTTCCACTCCAGAAACTGTCCCCACAAGACTACTGTCTACGCGAATAGGACTCTTTCTAGCTACCTTGCTCGCTTCAATTGTTATACTAGCCACTAGCCATCTCCTTTTCCTATCTTTCTACTTATAGTATACACTTTTTGAAACGCTTACACAAGCGTAATGACTGTTAAATCAGGATTTCTTGAAAATGTTTTATGTTTTCAAAAGTTCTTAAACTGCTTTGAGGAACTTTGAAATAATTGGATTTTAAATAGTAAAAAGGGCTTAGTCCTATCTAATACAGAACTGAACCCTTTCCTATAAGAATTTGTCTATCCTGTTTGGATAAGTGCCAGAGGGGGATAATATTCCTATACGGGAATGGTGGCACTTCCCCTACAAAAGACCAAATTCACTTAGGCTAATCCATGAACATAAGCATCTACAGCAACGATGGCTTGCGCAATATCAGAAGCTTTCACTTCAAATGGCATTTGATGAATAGTCTCTCCTTCGATTGTTGCTTGTTGACCAACCTTGAGAAGATCTTCGTAACTTGCATTTTCTAGATGCATTTCTTTAAGAGTGGTTGGCATGCCAATTTGTTGATAGAAACGAATGTATTTATCCAAAACTTCTTTTGGACGATTTTCTAGGAACAATTGTACAAGAGTTCCGTAGGCTACTTTTTCACCATGAGTCAAATGGTGAATATCGCCAGTGAGGGCTGTGAAACCATTATGGATGGCGTGAGCCGCAGCCAAGCCACCACTTTCAAATCCGATACCACTGAGAAGGGTATTGGCTTCAATGATGTTTTCAAGGGCAGGCGTTACCACTTTTGCTTCACAGGCAGCCATGGCTTGTAGACCATCCGCAAATAGAATTTCTTCACAGCGTTCAGCAATGGCGACACCAGCAAGTGTTTGGTGTTTGCCTAGCATGGTTTTACCATTTGCTTGCATAACTGCTCGAGCTTCTACCCATGTTGCTAAGCCATCTGCAATACCAGATGCTAACAAGCGTTTTGGCGCTTGAGAGATAACCTTACTATCGACCAAAACCAATTCTGGGTTCTTAGAATAGAAGATGTAGCGTTCAAAGGCCCCTTCGTCCGTATAGATAACAGACAAGGCTGAAACCGGAGCATCTGTAGATGCAATGGTAGGAGCAATCACTACTGGTGATTTAAGAAGATCTGCGATGGCTTTAGCACTATCAATAGTCTTACCACCACCTAGTCCAATGACTAAATTACAGCCCTTTTCTTTGGCCAGGCTTACCACACGATTAATTTCATTATCTGAAGCTTCACCATTAAAGAAGACTGGAACAACTGTAAGTCCATTTTGAACGAGGTATTCTTCGAAATGTTGACCCACAATGTCATAAACTACTGAATCACACAATAGTACAGGATGACTTCCTAGTTCCAAAATGGTTTTTGCATTTTCAAATAAGGCATTTTCACCTTGAATGTAACGCGACGGACTTGCAAAATTTCTCATAGTCTTTCTCCTTTGACATAAATGTATTTATATAGAATCAATTAAACAACCTTAGTTCTATGGAATATAGAGCTAAAAACTCACTTTAATTGACAGCATATCTATTTGGAGCCAGTACATAACTCTCTTAGTCTAATGCTATAACTCCTACTCTTCTTCTGGGTAGGTCAAACCCCAGTCTTTACGGAGTTGTGTCATAAGTTCCATGACATCTCGGCTGTAATTGAGGTAGGTATAATCATTCTCTCCTGCAACGGCTGCTTCCATATCCAGAACCTCATACTGGAGGGCTTTAGCGGTTTCTCCTGCTTCGATGATTTCTTGTGAGCCATCTTCCGTATAGGTGATGACCGCTTTTTGCCCACGTGGGTATTCATAAAGTTCGATATAGCCCTTGTCATAAGCGATGGTGCCACGTTTTGGTTGTTTAGCATGAAGACTAAGCGTTACAGTGGCCATTTCCCCTTCTACATTGGTAAGGAGAATACCTGCTTGTTCATCAACACCAGTTGGAGCTAATTTAACCTGTGAAACCATCTCTGTCGGTTGCGACGTCATGAACCAACGTACAAAGGAGAGGGCATAGACACCGATATCAAGTAAAGCTCCACCAGCCAAGTTACGATTGAAAAAGCGGTTGGTCATGTCATATTCTTTATAAGAACCGAAGTTCATCTGGATAACCTTGAGAGGTCCCAGCTTACCACTTTCCACAATTTCAGAGAGTTTTCGATAAATAGGCATATGGAAAATGGTCATGGCTTCTGCCAGTTTGACATGATTTTCTTCGGCGAGTTGAATAGCTTCTGCCAATTCCTCACTGTTTAGAGTGATAGATTTTTCACAGAGGACGTGCTTGCCAGCTGCGAGGGCCTTGCGAAGGTAATTAATATGCGTATTATGAGGCGTTGAGATATAGATAATATCCACTTCAGGGTCTTCAAAGACTTGGTCAATCTCTTCATAAACCTTTTCAATGCCATATTTTTCAGCGAAGGCTACTCCCTTGTCGTAGGTACGATTGGCTACGGAATAGAGTTTCCCGCCAAGAGCTTCCAAGGCTTGTGCCAATTCGTTGGCAATAACGCCAGTTCCAAGACTAGCCCAGTTGTACTTAATTTGATTTGTCATAGTTTTCCTTTATTCTATTTTTGAATAGTCAATTCATTAATCTGAGATAAGATCTCAATCTCACTCGCTCCTGCCTGAAGCAAGGCTGCTGCGGCATAGGCACCCTCAATGAGAGGCACCTGTTGAATGAGGATTTCCTTGTCTGAAAATTCCTCAAGCATTTCCAAGTTCATACGAGCACTGCCTAGGTCGTAAAAGGCCAAAAGTCGACGAGCTGGCTGACTGTCCACAGCCACTTGCACATGATCAAAACTAGATCCCAGGCCACCATCTTCCAGACCACCTGTAGCCGTCAAAGGGATATCTGGAGCGACTTCTCGAATCAAACTCACCAAACCTTTAGCAATATCCGCAGAGTGGGACACAATCACAATTCCAAGTTCTGGCATGTTCTAGCCCTCCGCTTCTAGCAAGGCTTTGAAGAGTAGACCAGACGAATAAGAGCCTGGATCAATGTGACCAATAGAACGCTCACCTACATAAGAGGCACGTCCCTTGGTAGCTGCAACTTCCTTGGTTGAAAGAACGGCTTGATCAATGACATCATTGGTTAGTTGACCTTGTTTGACAGCTTCAACAACTGGATGCCAAACATCCACCATGGTCTTTTCACCAACTTGTGCATGGCCTCGTTTTTTAATCATCTCTAGACCTGCCTCAAGCACTCCTGCCAGATCTTGACCAGCTTGTTCAGCCTTCATCATGCCCATAAAGGCAGACCCATAAAGCGGACCTGACGCACCACCAACTTTACTAATCAAGGCCATAGAAACCGCCTTGAACACTTCTGCTGCACTTTGTGGTTCAGTGCTGTTAATAGCCTCAATGGCTGCCGCCATACCACGCGCCAAGTTAGCACCATGATCACCATCTCCAATAGGACCGTCTAATTCAGACAAGTGGTCTTTTTCTGCTTCAACTTTTTGGTTAAAGCCTTGCATCCATTTTACTGCAACTGTTTTATCCATAATATACCTAATTTCTAGTTCTCACGTCAGACTACCAAGCAATAGTCTTAACTGGACTCTCCAAAGCCTCAAGCCAAGCCTCATCTTCAATCTTCATCAGAGTCAATGAGAGGCCTGCCATATCAATAGATGTCATGTAATTACCTAATTTTTTATATGCCACATCTAGTCCGGCATCTCCAAGAATGCTTGCTACATCATTAGCAAAGACATACTGCTCCATGAGAGGTGTCGCACCCATACCATTGATGAGAAGGGCATAGCGTTCGCCTGACTTAGCCTCAAAGGCTTCAAGGAGCTTCCCTGTCAATTCTTCAGCTAACTGTCGAGAAGGTTGCATAGACTCCTTGCGATAGCCTGGTTCACCATGGATACCAATACCGTACTCTATTTCATCCTCTGCTAGGACAAAACCAGGCTTGCCGACCTCAGGAACTGTCGCACCGCTAAGGGCCAAACCAATAGTGTGGATATTAGGAACAATCTTGTCAGCCAAGTCTTTGATTTCAGCCAGAGACTTACCTTCGCGAGCCGCATGACCTAGGATCTTATGCACGAAAATGGTACCTGCAACCCCACGACGACCTTGAGTATAGAGGCTATTTTCCACAGCAATATCGTCGTCCACAACGACACTGGCAACCTCGATACCTTCCATTTCAGCCAATTCTTGAGCCATCTCAAAATTCATGATGTCCCCAGAATAATTTTTAACAACCATGAAGACACCAGCCCCTTGATCTGCTTCCTTGATAGCTTCCAAAATTTGATCAGGCGTTGGTGACGTAAATACTGCACCTGCGATGGCTGCTGAAAGCATACCATCACCTACAAAACCAGCGTGAGCTGGCTCATGACCACTTCCGCCACCAGAAATGAGACCAACTTGACCAGCAGCCTGCTCATTTCTTACAATGATGTCAAAGCCGTCAACACGATGCACCAAATCACTGTGAACATAAGCCAAACCATCTAGCATCTCTGTCACAACATTTTCAGGTTTATTGATAATTTTTTTCATGGAATTGCCTCCTTTTCAAAGGTATCATCTATTTGCACTTACATTTGTTCCCTTCTTTAATTGCTAAGACCCCTATAAATAAAGGACTTAAACGCTTTTTGAGAAAGGTAGCGTAAAAATATGTAAACGCATACATTTTATAATTTAATTGTAGCATTTGCCTCTACCAATAGCAAGGCAAAAGGCAAGCCCCCCCATTTTCCTGCCCCCTATCATTAAGTAGAAGAAAAATCTCATAGAAAGTCCTATTTTAGTCGTCAAAGCTATTGAAAAACCACCATTCAAGCCTTATAATGGAATGACGAATTAAGCGCTAAGGAGGTTCAAATGACCATCGATTTTCCAAGAGAGACAGAAATAGAAACCAAAAATGAAATGGATGCCGTCCTTCAGGCAGGCCGTGTCCTTATGGAGAGCGGTGCTGAGATTTACCGTATCGAGGACACCATGGGACACATGGCCAAGTCTCTTGGTATCAGAGACTTCTCCACTTATGTGGTCAATCGAGGAGTCATGATTTCTGGACTCAACCGCTCAGGTCTTAAAGAGTCTCGTGTCCTAGCTACCTCAGTCCCGTCTATCCATCTAGGTAAACTAGAGGAAGTAAACCGCCTGTCTCGAGAACTGGCAGAACAGCCAAATCAGCCTGTATCTAGCATTTTCCAAAAGCTGAAAACCATTGAGCAGAAGACTTTCTATCGTCCTTTAGAGGATATTATAGCCTGTGTCATTGGTGCAGGGAGCTTCTCACTAGCCCTTGGAAGTAGCTGGATTGATGGAACTGCTGCGGCTATATCGGGAGTTTTTGTAGGGATTGGCATGCAACTCTTTTCCCGTTTTATTCATACCAGTTTCTTGCAGATTATCCTTTCTAGTGCCATTGCCGCTTTATCAGCTAACATTCTCTATTATTTGGGTATCGGGCAACATCGTAGCGTGATTATTCTGGGCACCTTGATGATTTTGATTCCTGGGGCTTACTTTGTAAATGCCATTCGAGAATTCACCCAGAACAACTACTATAGCGGTCTGGCCCTGATGTTGTCAGGGGTCTCCACTTGTCTATCTATCTCTGTCGGTGTTCTTGCCATGATTTCCATCCTCCCCTTTGCGGAACAGTTATCAGGCATATTCTCAACACCGTCAACCTCATGGCTGGGGGTCTTGATTCAGACCTTCATGGCAGGACTAGGGACAGCAGCCTTCTCCGTGCTTTACCGAGTGCCTAAGAAATACTTCTTGGACCTCGGAACCCTAGGAGCGGGCTCATGGCTCCTCTACCTCTTGATTTGGAACAATACCCATCACGAGGTCTTAGCCATCCTCTTCCCTGCCCTATTAGTCACTATCACCTCACGCTTTTTGGCTCACTACCGTAGATGTCCAGCTACAGTCTTCCTAGCCTCAAGCATGTTCCCACTCATCCCAGGGATGAGCTTCTATCGTGCGGTCTACTTCCTCTTGATTGGAAATGCAGACCTCGGCCTCAGCTTCCTACGAGCTTGTTTCCTGGCCTCCTTTACCATCGCCATCGCAGTCAGTTTGACACAACAAATCCCTAGCCGCTATTTTGTACTAGGGAAGAAGAAATAAATTTTTAAAAGCCAGTGGTTTTGTATACCAGTGGCTTTTTTGGTGGCGTTCTAAAATCAGTGGATAGCATATTATGAATATCAAAAATACCCTACTCAAGGATCTATCCGCTGCTAACTTAAAGCAAATACATCATTAACTCTCTTTAATGAAAGTTTATCATTCATATACTATCAGTTTTGTTTAGAGTAGAGTTGGAAAGAGTTTATACAAAAAATAAAAACGCTTACACAATTCTTTGATTTTATTAAAATGTGATGATAAACTTGATATGTAAGCAATAGAACTATAATATTAACTTAATTTTACTCATGAGTTAACCATATCCTTGCTAACATTGTTCAGTTTAATGAAAGGAGCATTATCATGGAAAAGAAAGTATACTTTAAACTTCACAAAGTAAAAAAGCAATGGGTAACCATTGCAGTAACTGGTCTAGCTCTAGGACTTAGTTTTGCAAGCTTGGGCTATGTGTCCGCAGCTGAACAGACTCACCCCACCTCAGAACCAACTGTTGAAAACAGCATCCAAGAAAACGCAATTGATGTCGTAAGCTCGTCAACTAATGAAGTTATTACTAAACCAGAAGAAAACAAATCTTTCGACGCCCCCAATACAAGAGAAAACATCACTGAAACTACTTCTACTGAATCTGACCTAAGTACCACTGAAGCAACTGTTCCAGAAACAAGTACTTCTGAAATTAACTCTCAACAAGCTCTTCGTTCGGAAGTCTCTACTGTTACTAGCAGTGAAGTCGTAAGCTCTGAAACATCACATTCTGAAACAAATACAGCCCATGAAGTAGAAGAAAGTCCCGTAATATCCGGCGGTCATTACACTAGCGATGATCAGGGCAACTGGTACTATATTAAGGATGGGAAAGCACTTACTGGTATGCAAAATATTGATAATGTGAATGTCTACTTCGATGCCGATGGTAAGCAAGTCAAAGGAGACACCCGTCATGTTAATGGAGCAACATATCACTTTGAGAAAGATAGTGGACGACTTACCCGTAATGCTTTTGCATCTGATAAGAATGGAAATTGGTACTATTTAGGCCACGATGGGAAAGCACTTACTGGTAGCCAAGTTATTGACAATATTCCACTCTACTTTTACCCTAATGGTGTTCAAGCTAAAGATGCCTTTGTCATCCTAGATGGAAATTCCTATTATTTTCAAAAAGATACTGGCCAATTGGTTCGTGACCGTTTTTGGTCGGATGACGACGGCAACTGGTACTATAGTGATAAAGAAGGGAAACTTCTAACAGGCGAACAGACTATAGATGGCTTCGACATGTATTTCTACCCAGACGGTGTTCAGGCCAAGGGTGAAATCGTTACAATAGGTATCGAACCCTATTACTTTGATAAGGATAGTGGTCATAAGGTTATAAATACCGACATCACTATTAATGGAAAAACTTACCACGCAGAAGCTAATGGACTTTTGATTGAAACTGAGCAGAAACTTCCACAACTTCCACTTGTTTCTGGTGGCCATTTCCAAGAGGATTCCTCAGGGAACTGGTATTATTACACCGCAACAGGAGAGAAACTAAGAGGATGGCAAAATGTAGATGGAGTAACTCTTTACTTTGATGAAGAAGGTCGTCAAGCGAAAGATGGCGAAAGAATCATAGACGGCTTCCATTACTATTTTAGTCACTATTCAGGTGCTGTAAAAACCAACTATTGGCATACTTGGTCTATTGAAATCAGAAGATGGGAACCATTTGCAAAAACGTATAACATCTATTATGGTTCTGATGGTCGACGTTACTATGGATGGCATCGAGTTGGCGATCAACTTTATTATTTTGATCATACTGGTCGAGTTGAAAATGCTCTTACTACCTTCAAAGGACAAGACTACCTCTTTGATAATCATGGAAAATTGGTAAAAGATGCCTTTTATATTCAGTCATTACGTGTCTTTGCTGGAACTTTAAATACTAGTTATCGCTCCAATAAATTTGGTCAAGTACTAACCGGAGAACATCATATTAATGGTGATGACTACTATTTTTCAAATTCTGGTTCAGCAGTCACTGCTATTGTCACAAAAGGTGGCAAGGATTATTATTATTTTGAAGGTAAACTTCTGAAAAACTATCTCGGACCTTTACTCGTACGTCAGTATATGGATGATTATACTTACTACCATGGCATCGTAGGTACAGATAAGGATGGGAGGGTACTTACTGGTGTTAGCACTGCAAATAATGGTAAACTCTATTATTTTGAAAATAAAGGAGATATTTACCATGAAAGATATATCCCCCAAATGGTTACAGTTACAACACCTACATGGAAAACGATTGATGGTAAGCTATACCACTTAGAACCTAGCATAAACAGAACTTACAAATCTGGAAGAAGCCGAACCTATACCGTCAGAGAAGAAGTAGACATTATTAACCACGGAGTACGAACAAAGACCGATAAGATTAAACGTATTATTGATGATGATTTTGGTAATCTATACTATCTTGATGAAAACAATGATTTTTACATCGGACATCTACTTCCAGAAAACACAGATTTAACCAAGATTGAAGAAACTGTAATTCAAAGTGACAATAAATTCTATGCTTTCAATAGAACAAGTTCGCTTTCCGAAACTTCCCCTCTTACAGTTTCCAAGACCTTAGTTTACAATAAAAAAGCCTACCTCATTGATGATAAAGGAGTAGCGACCGAAACTAAACTAACAAATCGTTTCGAACACGATGATGCATGGAATTGGTACTACTTTGATAACGAGGGAAAAGCTGTCACCGGACTCCATTCAATAGATAATGTCACTCTATACTTTGATAAAGAGGGCAAACAAGCTAAGGGACGACTTGTCGAAATTGACGGTCAAACACATTATTTCGATAGAGACAGCGGAGCTATGTGGACTAACCGAACACTTGAACTTAATGGTATTCGTTATGTCATTGACCAAAATGGTTATGTAACTATGAACAAACCTGGACAATTTATTCAAGATAAAGATGGTGATTGGGCTTATATTAAAGAAAATGGACAGTTAGCCACTGGACTTCAAATTATTAATCATCAAAAATACTACTTTGATCCAACTGGAAAACAAGCCAAAGGAAAACGACTTCTGCTTGATGGAAAGTACTATTTCTTCGATAACGATACTGGTGCTATGTTCGTAAATAAATTCCATGAAACAGGCGATTACTTTTCTAAAAAATATACTTATTTTGGCGAGGATGGAAGCCAGATATTTGGTTGGGCAACTATTGACGGTAAACGTGTTTATTTTAAAGAAGATGGCTACCAAGTTCGAAATGATACATACAAGATAGGTGGTTTCGATTATTTCTTCAAAAAAGACGGTAGTATGCTTGCTAATGATATTGACGGCAACTACAAATACTATTATGCTGATAAGGACGGTCATCTACAGTTCGGGTGGGTTAATCACAATAATGAAACCTACTATATTAGCCCACCATGGGGAGCTGAAGACCGAACATATCTAAAAACTATCAATGAAAAGACCTATCTTTTGGGCCCTAAAGGACGACTTCTAAGGAATACAGCTACAGACACCTCGACCTCTTGGAATGGTTTCTGTATCTCTGATGAAAATGGAGTTGTAAAAACAGGTGTCATTCGGTTAGAAGATAATAGGCTTTATTATTTCAACCCTGAAATTTATATGACTACTCCTTTTAGTGGCGAATGGGCAGAGTTTGATGGTAAACTTTATCATTTTGAAATGCCGATATCAGTTAGTCCATACTCAAAAGGTTCTCCAATTACCACTAACACTACGCTTGAAAAAGATGGAAAAACCTATATTATTGACGAAAATGGCGTAGCTACAGAGAAAAAGGATTAATATCAAACTAACAACTGTAAGCATTTGAAAAATACCTCATTTTTGCCAAAATCTATTCAAAAACACCAGAAATCATTTTTTCTGGTGTTTTCTTTTTGTCTAAAACCTAGTAAGGCTACCGGCAAAATCTCTTTCATAAATCCACTTCAAATCAAAATATTCCTTAACATCTTTAGCATAGCCAAATTGTTAGTTCAAAGTCTCCAACAAGTCTTTATTATGACTTGGATAAGTGTCATTCCTTGCCACCACCCTCATACAAACATGCCACCAAACGCTCAAAGGGTTCTATATACTCCCAATAGTCAAAAGGGAGATTTGTAATCTTACTTAGATCATTATCATCAAAATGATACACGAGACGGCGTAGTATTTGATTTTCAATATAATGGATATCTCTCAACTGCTCGAGACTGATTGTATCCAATTCTATGATGTAGTGACACAAATCATCAAGTGCCTTTACGTCAAATTTTTTCTCCTCGTGTAAGAAGTAGAGAAAGCTCTGATTCTCACCTCTTTTATTATCTTCTATCAGATTCCTTTTATGCTTCATTCTTGAATCCTTTCCTTAATAGCAACATTATAACACTAGAAAATGATTCCCCAAAGCGACAACATAAAAAGAGAATCTGGAATGTTTCCATTCCAAATTCTCTTCTTCTTGATTTCCAAAATAGCAAGACTTTTTACCACAAACTAATGCGTTTGCTTGGTGCTAAGTACATAGCATCCCCTTCTTTGATTTGAGGGTAGGCCTCATAAAACTCAGGAAGGTTTTTAAGTTGTTGGTTAACACGTAACTCATTTGGTGCGTGGACGTCTTGTACCATGGTATATTTATTGTACTGTAGGCTAGCCTTTTGTTTCCAAATATTTGCGTAGTTCTCAAAGTAATCCTTGAGGTTAGGTTTTGTCATATCTGTTTTGAGCACTTGGAGTGTGGATGAAAGACCACCAGCATCTGCGACATTCTCAGTGACTGTGAGTTTTCCATTTACCTTAGTCCCGTAAATTTCCAAACCATTCCACTGATCTTCAAAGGCTTTGATCCTCTTGTCGAAAGCTTTACTATCTGCTTTTGTCCACCAATTATGCATGTCACCGTTCTCATCATAATCGGCACCATTGGAGTCAAAGGCATGGGTAATTTCATGTCCAATCACGACACCGATACCACCATAGTTCTTTTCAGTACTTTGGTTCTTGTCATAAAATGGAGCTTGCAAAATGCCAGCTGGGAAGTTGATGCTATTGCTTTCCGGGTTGTAATAGGCATTGATATCAAAAGCAGAACCAGACCATTTATTCTTATCAATAGGCTCATCAAAATGCTCAATGGTATAACGTTTTCCGAACTGGGCGATGTCTTCTGACAACTCAAAGAAGGACTTGTTAGGGTCAAGATGTAATTCTTTGGTTCCAGGATCCACATCTTCCTGATAACCTACAAAAACCTTCATTTTATCCAACTTTTCGATGGCCTTGTTACGTGTTTCTTCCGTCAACCAATCATTCTGTTGGAGACGGCCACGATAGACATTTTTGATTTTATCAATCATGCCTGTCACATCAGTCTTGGCTTCCTCACCAAAGTATTTACGTCCATAATAGACACTCATGACATCGCTAAACAGATTGACACTCATCTCGTAAACCGTATCTTCCTTAGAAATTGGCTTCTGTGTGCCCATAATAGCCATGCTAATCGATGCAAAATTCAAGCGGTAATCTTCTGTCAGAGAATTTGAGGCTGCCATAGCTTCTTGCACCAAGATCCATGATTTGATTTTAGAAAAATTGTCCTGATTGACGATCTTACTATAATTCTCAAAATACTTGGTATTAGGGACATTGATGGTTTCTAAATCACGTCCCATAATGCCTTTAATGACATCATATAATTTGAAGGAACCAGAGTAGGCATTAATCTCTTCTGCTGTTTTAGGGTGAACCAAATTCTTACTTTCAGACATCTCTTCGTTACTGAGACTGTACTTAGCAATGATTTCGTCGAACTCCAGTGCTTCTTTGACAATGCGTTTACTATTTTTTTCGCTATATCCAAGCATTTCCAAGGCTTTTTGCGTGGCTGTTTCAATTGGAGTTAAATATTGTTTCTTGCTGGCCTCGTCTTTATAAATAGACACATCTGGCAATAAGATACTTGGGGGACTCAATTGGATTTGTTTTTGGCTAGTATTCTCTGCGTTAGTTCCTACGTCATAACCAAATGGAAGAGGAATCCCTTTATCAGTCAAGCTAGCAGATTTACTGGCCAAATCATTAAGATCTTTGATATCCTCAATTTCTTTTAGATAAGGTTTGAGAGGTTCAAGGCCATCTTTCTCACGTTGCTTGTAATCACTAGCAGCCTTGTAGAATGTAATAAACTCAGACATCCCTGTAATATCTGACGTTTCCTTGCCCTCCCCTAAATTTTTGATATCCTTCTTTAGTTTTCCTTTGATATCTTCATCTAAAGTATAAAAATTATCAATGCTTGGAGAATCAGCAGGAATTTTGGTTTTCAGGAGCCAGTCCTTGTTAACAGCTTGGTAAAAATTTGAGGCTACCGTAGCATTCTTGTCAATCGGTGTCTCTTGTGGGACAAAGGTTTTATAAGCCCAAAAACCACCTCCTGCAAGAGCCAAGGCCAAGGCTCCCGTTATGGAACCAAGAATAATTTTCTTACGCTTTTTCATAGATACTCCTTAGAAAATTAGATTAATATACTTGTATTATATCATTAGAACACAAATTTTAGCAAGCTGTTTTTGGAAGACAAAAAGAAGTAATCAGACGATTACTTCTCTTTATTTTCTTAAATAGCTAAAATTAGGTATCATGACACTCAAGATAAGAACAATAAAAGATCAACTAAATCCAACTTAGCAGGTTGAATTCAGTTGATCTTTTTGGTCATTTTACTAATCATCACAAGCAGATAAATCATTTAAAAGACAAACTGCCGAGTGATGTTAATCCTCTTGCTAGATTAATGTTACGCTCTGATTTTTCTTGGAATTCTGTGAGAGTCTTACTCAAGTCACTCACTCCAGAACTCAGTGATTTCCCTTTAGAAAGATTGCGGACTGCTAGAACTTGAATAGCTCTCCTTAATTCTGCAAGAAGTTCGTCATTATCCTTCTTCCCAACTTCTATTTCATTTTTAAACGTTACGAGCAACTCTCTCTCATTTTCAGTTGTTTCTGGATTTATAATAAGATTATAGATATTGTTTAAGATATCCGTAATTTGGTTGTTGTTACTTTTTGTCATCTAGATTACCTCCTATAACCTGTAGCAAGATTAGGTCGAGCAAGTGAATTAAATTGGTTAATTGTTTGTGTTGTCATGAGCAACGACCTCTTTTAATAGTTCGATGTGACATCATTATACACATCTAGCATATCAAATTCAAGAACAAAAATATCCTTCTGCCACAAATGGTCCAAATTTAGCACAAACAGATAAAAAGAAGTAATCAAACGATTACTTCTCAGATTGAAGAAAAAGTCCATTTTAGGCAACTTTCTTCAATCTGTTTCTTTTAGAGTATAAAGTGAAAAACTCTTATAAATTCCATTACATCAGCATTCCTAAGAATTTTAACTATGTGGCAATCAACTTCTAAAGGGCTATTTTCTATTGTTGATAGAGCTTATCCATATTCTGAAGCAACCATATCGAGTAGTTGCTTTTTTACTACTTTCTTGATCTAAAAGCCTTCTTGTGGCTCTAATTCTTGTTGTTTCCCCTCATCTTTTGTGATACAATAGCATCAATTTTTTCTAGGAGGTTAATATATGGCTTCTACTATTGGTATTGTAAGTTTATCTAGTGGGGTTATCGGTGAGGACTTTGTCAAGCACGAAGTGGACTTGGGGGTCCAACGACTCAAGGACCTCGGACTCAATCCTATCTTTTTACCTCATTCGCTAAAAGGCTTAGATTTTATCAAAGAACATCCTGAAGCTCGTGCAGAAGATTTGATTCAGGCCTTTTCTGATGATAGTATCGACATGATCCTATGCGCCATCGGTGGAGACGATACCTATCGCTTGCTGCCTTATCTTTTTGAAAATGACCAACTACAAAAGGTTATCAAACAAAAGATTTTTCTTGGCTTCTCAGATACAACCATGAACCATCTCATGTTGCATAAACTAGGAATCAAGACTTTTTACGGGCAATCCTTTTTAGCAGACATTTGTGAGTTAGACAAAGAAATGTTGCCATATAGCCTCCACTACTTTAAAGAATTGATTGAGACTGGAAAAATCTCAGAAATTCGCCCTAGTAACGTTTGGTATGAGGAACGGACTGATTTTAGTCCCAAAGCCTTGGGAACACCTCGTGTCAGCCATGCAAATACAGGTTTTGACTTGTTACAAGGCAATGCTCAGTTTGAGGGAGAAATCCTCGGTGGTTGTCTTGAGTCTCTCTATGATATTTTTGACAACTCTCTACACGCAGATAGCACAGACCTCTGCCAAAAATACAAACTTTTCCCTGACTTATCCGACTGGGAAGGAAAGATTCTATTGCTAGAAACAAGTGAAGAAAAGCCTGAACCTGATGATTTCAAAAAGATGTTGTGGACTTTAAAGGAAACTGGTATATTCGAGATCATCAGTGGACTCTTGGTCGGGAAACCTATGGATGAAACCTTCTATGACGACTATAAGGAGGCTTTAATGGACATCATTGATAGCAATATCCCGATTGTCTATAATCTGAATGTCGGACATGCCACACCAAGAGCGATTGTTCCCTTTGGAGTTCACGCGTATGTAGATGCAACAGAGCAAGTCATTCGCTTTGACTATCACAAAGAAAGCTGAGATGAATTTCTCAGCTCAGATTGAAGTAATCAGATGATTACTTCTCTTTATTTTCTTAAACAGCGAAAATTGGGTAACAAGATACTCAAAATAAGAACTATAAAAATGCCCAAAACCATAATTGTAGTATAGGAATTAAAGCAGAGACTTATTAGCAAGGCAAGACTTATTCCAATCATTAGGTATCCCAACTTTCTCACCACTGATTTACTTCTCTGGTTATGATTTTTTGTAGCCAAGCCAATGCTTTTAGGAAGATAATTTCCAATCACTAGAAAAATAAGTGCCACTAACCAAATCACAGTTAAGCGAACTTGAACATGACCTCCTAAGGCAACAGTCAATATAAGACCTTGGATAAGCACAGCAGAAATTGGGACCAACCATAGCATAAACTCTTTTAAGAATGGGATCGTTATTTGTTTAAAGAATGAAAAACAGAGATTATATATGATTAACGCAAGAAAAGGAAGTGCAACAATTGCTAAATTGCGATTCATAAAACCATTGGCTTGCTCTTCCACATTAAAGTGGATTGCAATCTGATTTGGTAGTTGTTTGTAAAAGACTAGTCCGATAATAACCGGTGTAAGTATCATTATATTACCAATGACTCTTTGCATATTATTTTTCATCTTCTTTTCCTCCAAGTGATTGAATCCAAGTTAAAATTTCTTCAAAAACGGTCAAGTTCAAACTATAGTAGATAAAATTCTTCTGTTTTTCTTCTTCAATAAGTCCCGCTTTTCTCAAGGTAGACAAATGATGGGAAACTGTTGCGGGAGCCAAGTCAAACTGCTGGCTGATTTCACCAGCGGACTTTGGTCCAGACTTTAGATAGTCTAAAATTTCTCTCCTCACAGGGGCAGAGATGGCTTTTAAGGTTTCAGATAAGCCCATGAGTTTCCTCCTTTCTCCAAATCCGACGTGTCAGAAGTCCAATACCTAACACATAAATAGCTAAAATAAGTTCGATTAGTAAGAGATTGCTGACTATCCCTAGCTGATAAGCACCTGCCAAAAAATCAATGGCAGCATGGAGTATAATCGCCCAGAAATAGAATGAAAGCCTATGCTTAGTGACTGCTAGAAAATCCCAAGCTGTAAGCAAGACTTGTAACACCAAGGCAACTAGTCTTTCAAAGAGAGACATAACCACAGCAAAGCCCGTTAATTGGTTTACCTGACTAACAAGAGTTGAAGGTAACTGACTGGCCTGACCTGAATGGATGGCCTGCAAAACAATGATGTTAGTGAGTAAGCCCATCACTCCAAGGAAGATAAATTCACTAAGACCATGTCCAAAACCGTAGGCTACAATATCAGACGTCATCAAACTTCTTTTCTTTGCAAGTACCTTAAAAACCAAATAGCGAGTTGTTTCTTCAACAAGGCCAGCCATAAGCCCTCCATAAATAATGGTGAACCATTTAGAAGAGTGACCAAAGCTTGAAAGAACTAGGGCATTGATAGGTCCTTCAATCATCATGACAGGTAAGGCAAAACCAATCAGACCGACTAAAAAGAGCTTGATTGAAAATTGCCATCTTTTCTTCAGAACGATAAAACTAATGACGGCGATAACCAACATGGTAAGAATTGCCATAAAAAGGAATGTTTCCATTTGATTTATCCTTTCATTGAAACGGAGCATCAATACGACTTAGGTCAGAATACCTATTTCTATACTTTTCGAAATAGATTCTACGCTTTTCATAGACTACTGTCAAGACTATCTCAAAAAAATACAAATAGGAGCACAAAAAAAGACCGTTTTCACGATCTTTTTTTCTTGAGAATTTTCCCTCATTCTCGTCTGTGTGTTCTCTGAGCAGTCACTGGGGCTACTACTACTTATCTTCCTGGGACATATTCGCCAGTGTTGGCATCGTAGTAACGGCGTTGGCCGTTGACTGTAACGTAGGCACCCTTAACTTGGCGACCATTTTCATCAAAGTAAAGGTGTTGGCCATTGATGACTTGTTCGCCTGTTACGGCATAGCAATCTGCTCCGAAGTATGCCCAGACGTTAGGCTCGATTTGAGCAAAGCGATTAGTTACAGGTTGACCGTCGTTTTCGTCATAGTACTTGTAACGACTACCGACCTTAATGGCCTTGCCTTTGTATTGGATACCATTTTGGTCAAAGTAGTATTCCTTGCCATTGATAGTCCACTTGCCTTTAAGAGCTTGACCTTCGGTATTGAAATAAGACCATTGGTTTGGTGCAATTTCAGCAAAGCTACTTGTTACAAGAGCTCCACTGTGAGCATCATAGTAATAAGTCTTACCATCTTCGACAACAGTTTTCCCCTTGACTTGGATACCATTTTCATCAAAGTACTTAAGGTATCCATGATCAGCACGAACTTGGCCGATAGCCAGTGAACCGTCTTGTTTAAAGTACATCCACTGGTCATCACCTACTTGGAGGTAGCGTCCGCTAGCAAGAATACCTGAATCTGGCTCATAGTAATACTTGATGCCGTTTTCCTCGATAATTTCACCCTTAGCTTGGCTACCATCTTCCTTGAAGTAATAGAGGTGACCATCAATGTATTGACGTCCTGTGACACGGTTACCTTCTTTATCAAAGTAGTTCCAAGCCTTAGTTGCTGGGTTATAGACAAAGATGCTACGTCCGATTTCCCCTGCTGGTGTGATGTAGCGAGCCTTACCATTTTCAAAGATAATAGAATCTGCACGATTGCTGTAGGCCGTACCGACACTACCATCTTGGTTAAAGTAATAAGTCTTACCATCAATGACACGTGAACCGGTCACAGTATTACCGTCAGCGTCAAAGTAATAACGTTTACCTGTGCTGCTGTCTGTCGCAAAGACGTTACGTCCCATGTCACCAGTTTCAGCAACATAGTAATGCAATTTGCCATCATCTGTACGCACAACGCGATCCTTAGCCTGGATACCAGTTTCACGGTCAAAGTAGAAATGGTGGCCACTCCAATGAAGGTTACCTACTACCATTGTTCCTTGAGTCGTAAAGGCACGAACCTGCTTATGTTTGTCATCAAAATCAACGAAGGCATTCTTAACCATTGCGCCGTCTAGACCGTAATAGTAGGTATAGCCGTTGCTAGCACGACGAAGGGCGTTACGCAATTGGATACCATTGTCAAAGAAATAGTAATCCTTGTTATTGATGTTTTGGGCACCCTTGGTCATCTTACCGTCACCACCGAAGTAATACCAGTTACCGTTTCCGTCTTGAACAAATTCATTCTTAACAGCTCGGTTATCACGTAGGAAATAAACATCTTGTCCACGACGTTGGAAGACTTGAGTGCTTGTGATGGCACCTGTATCGCGAAGTGGTGTTGGCAAGAGTTGGCTGTTGGCTGAAGTATTAAAGTACTGGTTAGTCTTGTCATCACGAAGGACATAGTTGATACCTCGTCCAAGGATATTAGTTCCGTTGAAGTACTTAGCAGACCATTTAGTAATCTTTTCATTCGTAGGCAACTGTTTTCCATTTGAGATTTGCACACGGTTGAAAATAGATGGGTACTTAGCTTTAAGCTCATCAAGGAAGGCACCACCGTATTTACCTTGATAGTCTGTACCATCTGTACGAGTATTAGCCACATAGGCTTGGTCCACAATTTGATAACCTTGTTGGTGATAACCGTAGCCGTTAACACGTGTGGCATTAACTACTTCTTTTCCTGGAAGGTTATAAATTTGGTCTGGCACCCAGTCAGCAATGGCTTGAATACCATCTTTGTGGAGGGCACGAAGAACATTAAGGAGGTCCTCAAGTGATCCGTATTTATTATTTTGACTCAAGGCCATATCGTAACGGTCATCAAAGGCATAACCATTATCAATTGTTGAGTCAAGGAAGGTACCATCCTTACTTGAAACGTACTGTGGTGGAAGTCCGACTGACGTGATTCCCCAAGCTTTGAGCAAGTCAGTGTTCTTAGCCAAGACACGGTTCATGTAAAGTTCTGGTTGATCGTCCGCAAAGGCTTGGAAGTTTGAGAAGGCTTCATACATAACTTGAGAATCAAGGGCTGCTGAAGACTTGTAAACTTGACCGTCACTATTTGTACGGTTACTTGGCTGTGTACGTGCGTCTTGATTAGCCTTAGCTCCGACTGGTACCCAGACACCGAGGTAACCTGAGACTTGGACATTTTCCACACCAAAAACATCGTTGGCATTGAAAGTCAAGTTCCCGTTCCAGTCGGTGCGTTTAAGAAGGTTTTTAGGCACATCAGAATCGTTGAGGTAGGTTGCTATACCATCCTTTGTCGTCAAAAGCAATGGGCGATAAAGCTGATTACGGTGAGCTCTACCCATGTTCATCGTTACGGTTTCATTGCTACCCAATCGGAAATCATAGTTATTGGTCATGATGACACCCATACCTTGCGTACGGGTTTCCGAAGTTCCCCAATCAGTTCTATTATTGGCACCTTTACCATAACGAACAGATGTCAAGAGTCCGTCATTTCCGACTTTCTTAACTTCCATGTCTTGACCACCAGCTACATACTTGATACGAGCACGCAAGAGGGTGTCGATAGCATCAAAGTACGGTGTCTTCTTAGCCATGTAGTGACCATCTTCACGATAGAGGTCTCCGTAATAAACACGTGTTACAGAGTCCTTGTTGGTCAACATGAGGGCATAGACAGATGGTAAGTTGTATGACGCATAAGTCTTGTGAGCCTTATCAATATCCTCATTGTAAATCTCGAAGGCTTTCTTGATTTCATCACGAGTGAAATTGTAACCAAATAAATTTGGGTTAATACGATCACGGATGATACGTTGAATAATCGTTTGAGCTTCTGTATCATGGGCACGAGTGAAAATATAGTTAGCCATACGTTCACCGTTTTTATCGTTGGCACCACGTGGATTCAAACTACTATTGATGAAGGCAGTCATGTCCCCAAGCTGCATACGTGTATTTTTATCACGCATCAAGAGGTTGGTAAGAGCGTTACGAAGGGCATTATCAATCGGAAGTTGTGCTCCCTTAGTGTCCTTGTTGTAGTATGGGTCGTTGGCAGACCAAGCTTCCAAATATGACAAGTGTTTGATGGCATTGGCTTCAGACTTGTCCACACCATAGGCTGCTTTGAAGTAGTCTGATGCGATTTGGAGAAGGTCAGCATCCACATCGTCCACGGCATCGACACGCAAACCGTCAAAGTTGGCTGTTGGATCATTGGCCATGATACTTCCGATATTCATCATGAAGTGGAGCCAGTTAAGTTGCTCCGCTTGAACAGCTGGGTTTGAGTTGTCAATATCGTTGGCAAGCAAGAACTCAAGACCACCGATAGAATTGTCCTTGAAATACTTACGTGTACCGGTCTGGTTTGTAGGTGTGCGGTTAAGCAAACGATAATCAGAGTTGGCGTGGCTAGTACGGTTGCCAGTATCACCCTTACTGTTGTTAAAGAGCAACTGTCCACGTTGCAAGTGGTCATATGAACTATTTTCAGTACTGCTATTCCAACCTGGTTGAGTTTTAATGAACTGGTCGATACTTGTACGCAACCAGTTGGTATTGCCTTCACGCGCGATACGTTCTTCAATCTTAGTCTGAACCATCTTGGCAGCTTGATCTAGACTTTCCTGACTAGAGTTAGTTGAAAATGATCCTGCACCAAGACCTTGATTTTGCATGTAGTTAAGGTAGTTAACCTGAGTTGACTTGTCAGGCCACCAAACCATCAAGAGTGGACGTTTGTCAGCCTCGGTTGAAGCTGTCCAAGTCTTCCCATCCTTGAGAATGCTCTTTGGACGGTACCAAGCATCCGCTGTGATGAAGGTGTCCAGCTGGTCCAAAGATTTGTCATCGTTTTTGTAGAGCTGGTTTCCAGATGAAAAATCGACTGTTGCCTTGATAGGTTCTGTTGAAAATTCATACTGTGACTTGGTCGCAAGAGCCCCTGTTTCAGCATCAAAGTAATAAGACTTACCGTCTTGCTCAAAGACAAAGTTCTTACGCACACTACCGTCACTATTGACATAGTATTGTTTGCCGTTGATCCATTGGATACCAGTCGCTGTGTTGGTGTTGGCTTCTCGAGTTTCTGCCAAGTCACGGCGACTACGTGTACGAGCTTCTGTACTTGCCGTATCAGTTGTTGCTGCACGGTCTGTAGTAGCTGTTGCTGCACGGTCTGTGGTAGCTGTTGCAGTCGCATTATTTGTATCTGTAGGTGTAGCACTCGTATTAGCCGCAGCTGCTTGCACATTTGTACTTGGTGCTGCTTGACCTGAGTTAGTATCAACTGTCGCTGTGTTTGCAGCAGGTGCCGCTGCCCTATCTGTAACATCGGTTGTCGTGCTAGTCGCATCTGCGACAGGAATAGCCACGCTCGCAGTATTAGCATCTGCTGAAATAGTTGGTGCTACTGTAGTTGCTGCATCATTAGTTGTGGCAGGCGCTTCTCGAAGCAAATCTTGACTGCTATCACCCGACTGATTCGCAGGATTTTGCTCATCGGCCTGAACCTGTTGATCCGCCAACAAAGTTCCACCAGCAACAGTAACCATTGAGAGTGCTGTCACCCCAATAGTCACCCAATTCTTCTTCACTTTATGCATTTTAAAGCGTACTTTTTGTTCCATAATATTTACCTTTTTCCCTTATATTACTTCTATCATAAGCTATTTGACAAGGGAATACAATTACACAACTGTAATATCAGTTTAATGTATCTACCTTCGTTTTCTCAGAAAACGTCCTTTAATAATCTGCCTAATAAATACACCTTGTGAACAAATGCACTAAGGATAACATAAAACCAGCTAAAATCGTTAGGACTAAGACTTTTTTAGACGATAGAATCATCCAACAATATTAATTTATTTTTAAATAAAAAAACCTTCATTTCTAAGATGAAATAAAGGCTTGGTTACGGGGACTAGCAAAATCCTGCTAAAGTATGCGTGGTTTATGGGTTAGGAGGTCGCGATGCTTTCCATATTTAGTAGTCCACAAAACGCTTGATTGCTATTTTTTACTCATTTTCCATGTACTACCACCTAGTGAAAAAGGCACCTATGGTTTCAATAATGGCATAGAGTAATGGGGGTTTTCGTGGTCTGAAATCTGTTTTATAAAAGTAGTAATTCGAAATGAAGATAAATAATATGACAATGATACTCCAAGCTAAGATAACCATGATTTTTCTCCTTTACTGCTTCTTCAATCTGATACCTAATAAACTCTTCCTTTTGGAAGTATCTCAAAAATGCCCGTGTCCATCAAGTCAAATTGTCTTATCAAAATTTCTATAATTAGATATTTTCACCACCGATTACTCAGTTGGTTGCGATGCTTTCCATGCCTCTAAGTTAGCGTAACTTTTAATGGGATAATCTGTCTTTTTCCCATCTTTAACTGCATAAACCGTTAAATCTTCACCACCTGCTGGAGCTAACCAATGAAGTGTTGCATTAAGCCACTCCTCCTCACTGACAGACTCCGGACGAGGATAGATACTGTAAGACACATCTCCATATATTTTATTCCAAAAATCAGGATAATCCGTAAAAAGATTTAATGCTTTTGCATTATCATCATTTCCTTTTTCCCCATCAGACTCAAGATGAGTTATACTATCTGAAACAAACAAATTATAAGATTCTGCGATATTGTTTAAAGAAGCAGATCTAATAACATTAGAATAATACCCATCATTATATGCACTAAGCTTGCTATCAGATTGATTATAGAAAGTTTTCAATTCTTCTGGTAAAGCTTCAACTTTTCCATTTGATAAATCAACTCCAACATATTCATCAATTGTATAATGAACATCATCCTTAACCAAGGCAATAATGGCTAGGTCCTTCCCTTCATAGGTTAAATAATCAAAGACTTTCCAGATTTTAGCATCTTTTTTATAAGCCTCTGTTGCCTTATAAAGGTCATATTCCTTACGCTTAAAGTTATCATTGAGGGCAAGGGTGACTAAGATATATTCAGAGCCATCAGTCTTTTGAACCGTAACATCTTTTCCCTTATAGGATACAAATCTGAGATCAGCGATATAATTTTGAGTAACATGTGCCTTTGAAGGGGCTAGGACAAATTGATTTTTATCTCCAAAAACTACAGGTTTACTATCTTTTAACGAATCTTCAGTTATATCGTACGCAACCTTTGAAGAATGCTCCTTTGAGTGATTAGCTTTTGATTGATGAGAGCTAATATAATAAGTCAGGAAGCAAGCCACAGTTAATAAAATCGTACTAATCGCTATCAACTTTCCCTTACCTTTTCGCCTAAGAATAAACTTCCCCATAACTACCTTTACCTCTTTTTTCCTACATACAGATATAATACCCATTATAACACGACTGTGACTCCTTCTTTTGAATATGAGAGGGACAAAATTATTAGGATTTAAGCGTGAAAAAGCATCTGGGTGTACACTGACAGTTTCTCTAAAACAACTCAAAAACCAGCTAATGCTGGCTTTTTCGTCTATTTAATCATCTAGAGTTATGATAGGAAAATAATAATTTAGATAGGAAAAGGAAAAATTCGCTCTAGATTTTAAAGTACATATTAATTAACGACGCTGTCTCAATTCACCAGTTTTGGCATCGCAGAAGAGGCGTTTACCACCAACATAAACATAACGTCCTTTAACTTGACGACCTGAACCGTCAAAGTAAAGCTGTTTGCCATTGATGACCTGTTTTCCAGTCACTGCTTGACCTGCTGCGTTGAAGTAATACCAGCAGCCACGTCCAGCTTCAACAAAGCGGTTTACCACTTGCTCACCAGTGTGGGCATCAAAGTAACATTTTTTACCTTGGACAGTGAGCAACTTACCTTTGACTTGAGCACCATTGCTACCAAAGTAGTAAACTTTATTGTTAATATTTTGAAGACCTGTCACTTTGTGACCATCTTGGTTAAGGTACGCCCATTGGTTAGCCGCAATTTGAATGAATTGGTTGATGACTGCTTGACCAGTGACAGCGTCATAGTAACGTCCTTCAGCCCAGCCACCTTTTAATTGACTGTGGTCTTTATTGAAATAATAAAGTTTTCCATCAATCACTTTTGCACCTTGAACGAGGTAACCAAAAGCATCCGCATAATACCAGTTGTTGTTTTCAAAGATAAAGCGTGACACAGCCATTTCACCTGTTTGGGCAGAAATGTAGTATTGCTTGTTGCCTTGTTGCATCATCTGACCTTTGATTTGACGGCCTTCTGAGTCAAAGCAGTATTCTTTACCATTGATGATACGTTTTCCTGTCACAGCGTAACCATGTTCATCTAGGTAGTACCAAGCTTGGTTTTCTTTATTTTGAACAAAGGTATTTACAGCCATATTACCAGTATCAGGGATGAAGTAACGGATACGACCATCTGAGAAGCGAATAAACTTGTCTTTAGCTTGGATACCTGTTTGTGTATCAAAGTAGAAGGTTGTGCTCCCCATTTCAAGGAGACCAGTAGCCATGTGTCCGTAACAATCAAAGTAGCGGACATCTTTACGGTAACCAGCAAAATCGTAGAAGCCGTTGATAGCTTTCACACCATTTTTATCATAGTAATAGGTGTAACCATCGCTACCTTTAACAAGTGAGTCACGAGCTTGAAGACCATTTTCAAGGAAGTAATAAGCCTTTCCATCGATAACCTTTTCGCCTTTGACCTTTTGACCATATTGATCGTAATAATACCATTGATTTTCGCCTACACGGACAAATGAAGACTTAGCATTGTTCGAATCAACACTTGGTTTAGTCTCACCTGTGATGATTTGGTAACCTGAGTTATTTTGCTGGTTACCTTGTGAAATGATAGTGACATTAGCATTTGAACCATTCGAATGCCCTACCGATACGTTTGGAAACAGTTTATTAGAATTCGAAACGATAGTAACATTCGGCGTAGTTCCTGAAGCCGTGATGGTGATAGTCGTGTTTCGACCACCATTCCAATGAATGCCGTTTGAGTTAGACGAACTCGTCGTAATTGTCGCAAAACCGCTAGCTGACGATGATGATGACCATGATGATGAAGACGAGTAAGAATACCAAGCTGAACTTGATGAGCTTGAAGAACTTGACGCACTAGCACTTACTGATGCCGAGCTGCTACTTGATTGGTAAGCAGAACCCGTTTGTGATGAATTAGAGTTTTGTGTTCCTACTACTTGAGAAGATTGTGACGAACTGACTTGACCAGCTCCACCACCTACCACAGTCTGTGATGAGCCTCCTGTTGAGGCAGATGATGAAGACTCGTAGCCTGAGCTTGTTTGACTGCCATAGTTAGATGACACCGCTGACAAATGGCCAGCATCTTCTGTCAAGGTTGGCGAATAGCTTTCATTAATCATTGAGGCACTTGATTCAATACCTGCATCTGTTTGTTCAAAACCGTCACCATTAGGTAGTGACACTTCATCTGCTTGTGCCGATTGGTCTGACAAAAAGGCTCCACCCGCAAGTGCAACCATCGACAGCGTACTAACTCCAATGGTTACCCAATTTTTCTTGACCTTGTGTAACTTAAATCCAACTTTCTTTTCCATAACATACACCTTTCAATATAACTTTATTTCTCTATTCTATGTTAAGGGATTTTGGAAACGAATACAATTACAGATGCATAACCCTATTCTCATAAGACTAACCTTCTACCCATAATCCATTTGAAAAAATAAGCCTAAGATATATAGCTATAGCTTTTATATGTTAGAAAACGTTACCAAAAAACGTTCAGATTTTTTAAAAAGTACACAGAAATTCCGACTTTTAGCACTTTCACCACCTTCTTCATTAGAATGACTGAGCATAATTTAAAGCTAAAGTAAGCAGTCTATTGACGATTCTCTTAATCAAACTCATTGTTTACTTACAATCTGCTTGACATATCAAGAGATAGTAATAAAAGAAAAGCACTTGAAACATTTTGTTTCAAGTGCTTAAAAGTGGTGAGACTGGGAAGGTACCTACTGAATTTTAATCTAAAAGCATCTAGGATAGTCCCAAAATCACATTTTCTTCTGCCCCTTATCGATTTCTGACCCAAGCTCCAGTATTGGCGTCATAGTAACGACGTTGGCCTTTAACCCAGACGTAACGGCCTTTGACCTGACGGCCAGAAGCGTCAAAGTAGAGGTGTTGACCGTTGATGACTTGCTCACCCGTTACTGCTTGTCCTGAGGCGTTAAAGTAATACCAAACACCGCGAGAAACTTGGATAAAGCGATTGGTTACGGCTTCACCACTATTGGCATCAAAGTAGTATTTCTTGCCTCTGTATGTCAGAAGTTTCCCTTTAGCTTGGACACCATTGCCTTCAAAGTAGTAAAGTTTACCATTGATATGCTGGAGACCAACTACCTTTTGACCATTTTGGTTGAGATAAGCCCATTTGTTGGCACCGATTTGGACAAAGCGGTTGCTTACGGCCTGACCTGAGTCACCATCATAGTAACGGCCGTTGGCCCAGGCACCCTTGACTTGGCTATAATCATTGTTGAAATAGTAGTGATTACCATTGATGACCTGAGCACCTTTAACCAGTTTACCATTGCCATCGACATAGTACCACTTGTTGTTTTCCGTCACAAAGCGTGAGCGAGCAATTTCACCACTATCACCATCAAGGAAGTAACGTTGGTTATTGATAGTGACAAAGTGTCCCTTAACCTGACGTCCTTCATTGTCAAAGTAATACTGCTTACCGTTAATGGTTTGTAGTCCTGTCACGGCATAACCGTTGCTATCGAGGTAATACCAAGCCTTGTTCTCAGGATTTTGCGCAAATCGGTTGACTGCGAGATTTCCTGTATCTGGGATGAAGTAACGCGTGCGTCCGTCCGCAAAACGGATGAACTTGTCTTTGGCTTGAATACCAGTCTTTTCATCAAAATAGAAGGTTGTGCCATACATGTCGTGGAGGCCACGATACATTTGACCGTTGCCATCAAAGTAGCGAACGTCTTGGCGAGGACCCGCAAAATCATAAAATCCGTTAAAGGCCTGAACCCCTTTAGGATCGTAATAATACACATGACCATCACTACCTTGGCGAAGGACATGACGTAGCTGGAGACCATTGTCTAGGAAGAAGTATTTCTTGCCATCAATGACCTGCTCACCTGTGACCATGTTGCCATTCTTATCAAAGTAATACCACTGGTTGGCACCGACTTGAATAAAGGTATTCTTAGCAAGGTAGCCACCAATTGAGAGGTATTGGACATCATCTCCAACCCTACGGAAACCACTTCCAGTAATTTCAGTCATTTGTTTAGGAAGGAAGGTTTGACCTGCTTTGACGCTGAAGTATTGGTTGGTAGCGTTATCTTGTAGGACATAGCGAGCTCCAGTACCTTGGATATTGCTTCCATTGAAATACTTGGCTGACCATTGCGTGATTTTCTCATTGGTAGTCAATTTACGGCCGTTTGAAATCTGCACGCGCTCAAAGATTGCTGGGTATTTTGCCTTCAATTCATCAAGGAAGGCACCACCGTACTTGCCTTGGAAGTCATTTCCAAAGGTACGTGTTTTAGCTGCGTAGAGGCTATTGTAGATTTCAGCATTTGGACGTGGTGTACCGTAGCTATTGGTACGAGAAGCTGTTACCACTTCTTTTCCAGGAAGATTGTAAATTTGGTCTGGAACCCAGTCAGCAATGGCTGAGATACCTTCAGCGTGAAGGGCACGAAGGGCATCCATGAGGTCCTTGAGTGAACCGTATTTGTTGTTCTTACTCATGGCAATATCGTAACGGTCTTCGAAGGCATAGCCATTTTCAATGATAGAATCCAAGAAAGTGCCGTCCTGACTAGACACGTATTGTGGCGCAAATTCAAAGGAAGTGATTCCCCACTCTTTGAAGCGTTTGGCATGGACCTTAGCGTGAACCTGCATCAGACCTTTCGCTCCGACAGAACTGCCGGCTTTCGGATCAAAAGAAGACTCCGTGGCAATGACGGCCAGAATCAGCAAAGGATCCACGTCGTGATTTTTCCCGGAAATGAAGGCCTGCTCGACAATTTCAGCCGCATCTTCGCGATCTACCCGATAATGCTCTGCGATAAAGCGAGCCGCATTCGTTTCCATACGGTCAATGATTTGCTCTTCGGTCTCGAATGGCTTCGTCAAATCTTCGCGCTCAAAGTTGGAGTAACTCAAAGATTTGACTTTCAGCGGCGGCTCGGACTGGGGAGCCTTAGAATCGACAGCTGCCTTGGGGGTGGAAACTGCCATCGCGTTCTGAGTGCCGAGCGAACCGAGTCCAAGTAAAAAAGCCAATGCGAGCGTCAGAGACGCGGCTGCTTTTTTGCCCCGGAAAACTGGTTCTTCCTTACAAGCGCGTAGGACGGAAAAAGCGCCTCTATGTGTTTGTTTTTTAAACTGCTGGTTTTTAGTCATCCCGTAATGGTGCCTTTGACAGATTTGTTTGTCTATCGTTTACTAGGTGTTAATACGTGACTGACTGTTAAAAACTTCTCGCCAGTGCAAAAATGATTATGCACCGATTAAGTACTTAAATATGCGACAAATTTTTAAAACCCACCCCTGGGTTCCG
>OGZV01000665.1_pt1 | contig 36598 bp, 32 predicted proteins | sample 1576861 | NCBI WGS metagenome assembly OGZV01 (sample SAMEA3541501, study PRJEB24748) | human gut metagenome | biome: human gut; feature: human-associated habitat; material: faeces | place: China | collected 2012
ATCAGAGAGAAGGTTTACCGCTTAAATGGATAAAAAATGCCGGTCATAATTCCAATACCGACCAGCCGGATGAAGTAAACAGGCTTATAGAAAAATTTATCAGCGAGGTAGATTAGGAAGGAAATTCACAGATTGCACTATTTTGTAGTAAATATAGGCATAAATAGTTTACTTGCTGTATAATAGAGATATATTAAGAAAGAAGGTATTCTCTATGTCATTTAAGGAAAACGCTTACCAGCAAATGTCATTTACAGATAGTTTTTCCGGATTAACTGCCAGAGAACAGAAAGCACAGGAAAAATCCTGGGGAAAAATCCTGGGCAAAAATCTTTGCCGATAAAATATTTCCTGCTATTGATGAAAAGCGCTTTTCTGTATTATACAGTGATAAGGCATCCAGACCGAATACTCCGGTAAATGTGATCGTTGGCGCGCTCATCATCAAAGAGCTTTTTGATTATTCCGATGATGATTGAATCCAACATCCGCAAACTAAGCCGGATGGAACTGATATACACCTGCATTCTCCGTAATGGAGTGGAAACTGTTCCGTCAAATATTCGAAAGAATTACCATTTGGAAAAGATGCCCCGTGGAAAACAGCGTGGCAAGTTCTCTTTCGGTTCCAAAATAGCCGCATTGAATTTCCGGAAACTCTTCAATTATGTGAAGGGCTTAGGACATTACGCTCAAAATCCGGTACTTGCATAAAACAAGGCAGGAAAGCCCCGGCATATATCTTCTAAAATCCGGCGACATACTACAAATTATGAATTTTTCAAGGTGCTATAGAAATAGGGGCAAAGTTATTTATGGTTTTGCCCCCAACATCATGATATTTTAAAATTGTAATAAAAAAAGTTACAATTTTAAAAGACGAATTGAAACAGATAATCAAGGGAGAAGGTGAGATATTGGCTGATTTACCCATCGACAAGAAATACTACAACAAGCTTGACATAGATGGATTTTCTAAAATGATGAATTCTCCAACGTGCAGCTATAAGTTTTATTGGCTCGAAGCAATTGTGCAGCTGATATCTGCTAATAAAAAAGAAGCTGCCTACGATGAAATCATCAACAAAATGATATCAAATGCCTGGTATCCGGTTCTTGAGTATCACATCCACTTAAGTGGAATTTATGGGGAAGGAATTATTAAGGATAATCTTGAAAAAGCCGTATTAAGATTACAGAAATTAAGTGGACTTGCAAACAATGCAAGTGACGTAGAAATCATAAATAAATTGCTGGAGTTTTCGGAGGATAAAGAACTTGGCACTTACAAAAAAGACCTCACGAAAAATGTTCCTTACAAGGCTTTGTCTGGATTTGCAAATCGTGGAGTCGAGAAGATTAATCTGGAAAGCAGTGCCGGAAGAATGATGGAATATTATAACAAACTAAGCCAGACCGAAATCTTATTACCCTATACATTTAATGATGGTAAAAGTCTGAAAAGAGTGATTACCTTTCAAGATGACTGGTTTCAAATGATTCGGGACAATACCGTAAACATTCTCGGTTGGATTCAGTTGGAAAAGGTTAGGTGGCTGCAGAATAATAATCCGGAAGTTCCGGGATTGGTATATAAACTTACCTCCGCAGATGAAAAAATACGCAAGTTGGAAAATGCAAGAAAGCTTTGGGACGCGGTGATGGAAATTACGCCAATTATAGATGTATTTAAGGGTGAACCAATCAATACACAAGAATATGATCTGGATCATTTTATTCCACACTCATTTGTGATGAATGATGAACTCTGGAATCTTATGCCGATGGATTCCATTTGGAATTCCAGGAAAAATAACAAGCTCCCAAAATGGGATTTGTTTTTTTCTAAGTTTGCAGATAATCAGTTTATTTTATATGAAAAAATGCATGAAAAGCCTGGAATTCACAAGTTATATGAAGCCTGTTACAGAGACAATTTACATTCCATTTGGGCAAATCAGGAACTTTATCGAAAAGGAAATTCAAGAGAGGAGTTCTGTAAGATATTGGATAAAAATATGCATCCCGTATACGATTCGGCAAGAAGGCAAGGTTACCAAATTTGGAATCTTGCATGAAATATATTGGATTGGCTACCTTTATAGATATTTTGCATTTATTTACGAATTAAGTTCCGTTCAGGTATACAAAATCGTAAAGCCGAAAGAGTTAAGAGGTTTATTTTTGCCTTATGCGTGGAAACTGTCATCAGGAGAACTGACACTGTTAAAGGGAGATGTGCGTTTCCATGATGTCGTGTTCGGCTATGTACCGGAGAAAACGGTGCTGAACGGAATATCATTGTTTGCAAAACCGGGACAGATCACATATGATGGGATCGACGTCAAAGATATCAGGAAAGATGACCTGCGGCGTTCTCTTTCCATGGTAATACAGGATACACATTTGTTTACAGGCACGATCGCACACAGGCTTTCCACCGTAAGAAATTCCAATGCGATCATGGTACTTGAAAAAGGAGGGAATGACAATGGGATATTTAATTTCAGAGACAACAAAAGAAGAACGTGAAAAGATCGTGGCAGAATCATTAGGAAACATAGATGCAGCCTGCGACAGCTGTATGTCAGGACTTGTGGAAATGTATCAGGATTATATTGATGGGAAAAAAGAATTGCGCGAGATCAATATGGAGTTCAATGCCCGTTATGTGAAAAGTGAGGATATGCCTGGAAGAGAAGGCTGCGGGTATCAGGGAAGATAAGGAGGAAAATCAAATGAGTTTCGTAAAAGGAATCCATCATGTACGTTTGAAAAGCAGCCGGATTTGAAAAAAAGAGAGTGCGGGCAGCTTTGGCAGCAGATGTTGAAAATTAAAGTCAACTAAAATTTACGAAAAACCAGTTATCAAACCCACCAGGGCATGGTATAATGGTAAAAATGTACTAGTTATGTGCAGGAACAGAAGGGGGAGCGTAAGTGATGACATTTGCGGTTTTGTGGCTGTTACTTCATATATTTGGTGTTCTTGTGGCTTTTGATTTACTGGTGATTGTTTTCCGGAAGGAAGATACAAACTATAGAGGGGAGCTTATCTTAACGATTGCCTGTTGTCTGGTGACACTTGTGGCAAAAAGTATTTACATTGTGGGCGGTCAGAAAGAAACTATGGTTGTGATCGGGAAAATGGAATATCTGGGAAAATGTTTTGGTAATTTCTGCGCTCTCATGTTTATGATACGCTGGAAAAATATAAAAATCCCTCAGTGGGCGATTCATCTGCTTCTTGTGGTAAACATGGGATTTTATGTTATGATCGCAACCGTTGATTATCATCATCTATACTATAAAGATTACTGGCTGGCTCCTTCGAAGGCAAACCTGAACGGATATACGCTGGAAATCTCTCCAGCACCAATGTACTATGTCTATATGGCTTTCTTACTGGCAGAAATCATGACAACGATCGGCATCATCATCTCTTCCTACTGCTCTCAGAGAAGTATGCCCAATAAAGGAAAAATCCATTTCCTTATGATCGCAGCGATGCTTTCACCAATGCTCCTGTTGTCTCTGCGCATTTTAAAAATTCTAAAAGGAGATGATCCAACACCTCTTGGAATTCTGTTGTCCTGTATCTTTATGAGCATTGCCGTTGTAAAATGCGGCTTGTTTGATCCTGTAAAAAATGCAAAAAATTATATTATTGATAATCTGAAAGAAGCTGTCATTGTAACGGATGCGGATCACCGTTTCCTTTTTTAAATTCGATGGCGGATAAAATTATTACTTCTATAAATAAGGAACAGGGATATTGCACGGATGATAAGATATATACATTTATTCAGGGCAGTCAGGATTTTTTTGACTGGAAAGACCGGCATTATCAGGTGGAAGAAACGGTGTTAAAGGACAATGAACTGATACAGGGATATATGATGACAATTGTCGACGCGACAAAGATCATAGAGCAGAACCATCTGATGAAGCGTCTTGTATTACAGACGGAAGATGCCAACCGTGCCAAAACCAACTTCGTTTCGAATATGTCACATGAGATACGTACGCCGATGAACTCTATTGTGGGAATTACAGAGATCTTACTGCGTTCCCGGCATTCACCGAAGGAGCAGGAATATCTGCTGAATATCCAGAGTTCCGGGCGTGTGCTTCTTACGATCATTAATGATGTGCTGGATTGTTCAAAGATGGAAGCCGGTAAAATGCAGCTGTTTGATGAACCGTATGATACATGTTCAATGTTTCATGATCTGAGGATCAGTATGGAAAACAGGATCGGACATTCCGGTCTGGAACTGATCTATGATATTGATCAGGATATTCCATGTAAGCTGAAAGGGGATATGGGGCGTATCCGTCAGGTCATCATAAACCTGGTGAATAACGCCATTAAATATACAGAGAAAGGCAGCGTCCGCTTTTCCGTGCATGTCAGACAGAAAAATACGGATAAAGTAATGCTTTATTATGAGGTGGCAGATACCGGGATCGGAATCCGCAAGGAAGATCAGAAAATTCTGTTCGATGCGTTTCAGCGCGTGGAGATGGACAGAAACCGTTATGTGGAAGGAACCGGACTGGGGTTGACAATTTCCCAGAATTTAGTCAATATGATGGGAGGAGTCATTGAAGTAGAAAGCGAATATGGCAAGGGAAGTAAGTTTTACTTTACGATAGAACAGACCATTGTTGATGCGACACCAATGTCTGCTGTTAATTACGAGCAGCAGAAGGAGAGTGTGATCGAAAAAGAAGCAGAGAATCTGTTTATTGCGCCGGAAGCTCATATTTTGCTTGTAGATGATAATGATCTGAATCTTGTGGTTGCGCAGGAGCTTTTAAAGCCGCTTCAGATGCAGATAGATACCGCGGAAAATGGTATGCAGGCAGTTAAGATGGTTCGGCAGGAACAATATGATCTGGTATTGATGGATCATATGATGCCGGTTATGGATGGAATAGAAGCTACAAAAGAGATTCGTGCATTGCCGGATGAAAAACGAAAAGAAGTGCCGATCATTGCACTCACTGCAAATGCAATGGTAGATGCGAGAAAAGAATTTTTGAATGTGGGGATGAATGGTTTTGTTGCAAAACCGATTGAGTTTACACGGATCTGTAATCAGTTAAAGTTATGGCTTCCGAAAGAGCTTATACACGAGATTTCTAAGGAAGAGGCAAAAGAACTTATTACAGAGGATGATATGGATGCTGCGGCAGAGACAGAAAGATCACAGGAAGTAACAGACGGATTTTCGTTTGAAGAGGGGGTAAAACGTTGTGGTTCAAAAGCAGCCCTTATGAAAACGATCCAGATTTTTTACCGTACGATCGACAGCAAGGCAAATAAGATCGAACAGTGCCTGAAAGAAGGTCTGATCAATGATTATGTCATTGAAGTACATGCGTTAAAGAGTTCCGCACTTCTGATCGGTGCAGTACCGTTATCAGAGGCGGCAAAGGAACTTGAAAGTTGTGGTAAGCAGGCAGACACATCAATGCTTGAGGAAAAAACACCGGATCTGCTTACGATGTACCGTGGTTTTAAAACGATACTCCGTCCTTATGCAGATAAGGAGGAAGCTGCCAAAAAAGAAGTTTCGGATGGCGAGTGGATCGATGGAAGAGATTATGGAATTGACAGATACCATGACGGAGTTATTGCGGGACTAAAGGAGGTTTATTATGCTTGAGGACAAAAGAGAAATTCTTATTTTGATGGAAGAACAGAGTTATCTGACGAAGTCATTTGAGAGTACATTTGAAAAAGAAAAGGTTAAAGCAAAGGTAGTAAATATCGCAATGGCAACAACGCTTACCACAAAAGAACAGCCACAGGGCTATCTGATCTGTACAAGTGCAGAACTTTTGAAAAAGGCGGTAGGTGTCAAGGTAATTGTCGATCATGCGATCAAGCATAAAACACCTGTATTTGTTATGGGAAACGTGGAAGAGCTTGAGAAACTCTGGGAAACGCTTGCAAAGCAGATGTTTACCGATATCTTTATAAGACCGATCAATGTTGTGGAGATGGTGGAAAACATCAAACGGCAGGTCGATGAATATTACAGAATGAAAAAAAGAACGATTTTAGCAGTTGATGATTCGGGGGTAATACTTCGAAATATTAAGACACTGTTAGAAGATAAATATCAGGTGATCCCGGTCAATTCCAGCGAAATGGCGATCAAATACCTTGCCTTAAATATACCGGATCTGATCTTATTAGACTATGAAATGCCGATCGTCGACGGCAGGCAGTTTATGCAGATGATACGCGAAGATGCAGAATTTCAGAATATTCCGATCATTTTCCTGACGGGAAAAAATGATGCACAGACAGTCATGAACGTGATGTCATTAAAGCCGGACGGTTATCTGTTAAAGAGCATGGATGCACAGAAACTGCATGCATCAATTGATGATTTCTTTAAAAAGCGGACAAAATAATATGGAAAATACCTCCTTTGCAGGCATGATATAAATCTGCTCAGGGGGTATTTTATTGATATTGAAACCCAATATTTACCGGGATCTGTAATATCAGAAGAATAAAAATCAAAGAAAAAACTAAGAAAAGTTTAATCTTCACAAAATTGACAAATCTGTATGTAATGATAGAATAACTTTGTTGAAAAAGAGACTATGAGAGATTGAATTATGAGGAAACCATGAAGATAAAGTTATATTTTGAAAAAGAGAATCTGATCCGGCTTGCAGTTGCAATGGTGTTTGCAGCAGTGCTGTTTGCAGTCATTCGATTTCCGATATGGGTGCTGCTTGGTTTTGGAGTACTTTATTTTGGAATCAAGAGCTTAAAGATTGAATTAAATGAAAAACTGTCATGGCTGTGGAGTGCGCTTATGCTGGGAAGCGGCGGTATTTTTACGGCTTATCATATCCAGTACCTGCTTTTGGATGCAGAACTGAGAGCTAAGATTTCAGATAACAAAATGCTGTTAAACGTATTATGCTGCCTGGTAGTTTTTCTGGTCGTCCAGGTATTTACGAATAATACAGGCTTAACCTGCCTGATCTCGCACATTGTGCTTTTATCCTTTGCAGGGATCAACTATTTTGTATATTTGTTTCGGGGAAATGAATTTATTTTCAGTGATTTAAAGTCAATTCAGACAGGACTATCCGTGGCAGGCAATTATGAATTTGTCATGGATGCAAGGGCAGGGTATGTGATACTTCTTTCCACGTTGTATGTTGCACTGATCCGGAAATTGCATGTTTCCTTCAAAAAAAGGATTCCAATGTCGATCGTCTGTATTTCACTTGCCGTGCTTTGCTGTGTATATATAGGAAAACATACGCAGACTGTAGTGACAGAAACATGGGAACAAAAGGGAAGTTATAGAAACGGTTACATCTTAAACTTTGTGTTAAGTATCCGTGACTGCTTTATTGCGGAGCCGGAGGGATATTCGAAAGAGGCAGTGCAGGAACTGGAAAAACAGTATGCAAAAGAGACGGATACCGATAATGGGGGGAAAGAAAAGAAGCCGACGATCATTGTTGTTATGAGTGAGTCTTATGCGGATTTAAGCGTGGTGGGTAATTTCTCAACGAATATTGATCTGACGCCGTTTTATGATTCTCTGGAAGATAATACGATTAAGGGACACGCGCTTTCTTCAGTATTTGGTGCTAAGACACCGAACTCGGAGTGGGAATTTTTAACCGGCAACTCCATGGCATTTCTTCCGAGCGGTTCGGTTGTCTATCAGCAGTACATTACCGATACGCCGACGTCACTGGTGTCAGATCTGAAAAATATCGGATATACCTGTGTGGCAATGCATCCTTATTATGAGACTGGATGGAGCCGGAATATTGTATATCCGAATATGGGATTTGATGAGTCACACTTTATAGATGATTTTGACCAGACCAAGATCTTACGTGATTATATTACAGATCAGGAACTGTATGAAAAGATCGTTGACCGTTATGAGAGCAAAAAGTCCAATGAAGATTTATTTATCATGAGTATTTCCATGCAGAATCATGGTGGTTATACGGAAAAATATGATAATTTTGATGAAAAGGCACGGATGCTCGGTATCAATTATCCGGATGTGAACCAGTATCTGTCATTGATTCATGAGAGTGATTCTGCATTAGAGTATCTGATCTCCTATTTTGAAAAAGTGGATGATCCGGTGGAGATCGTCTTTTTCGGAGATCATCAGCCAAGTTTATCATCCAGCTTTTATCCGTATCTGAATGGAAAAGGTCTGGGGGGACTGACGCTGTCGGAACTTGAAAATCTCTATACAGTACCATTTTTCATCTGGACAAATTATGACAGCGAAAAAGAAAATGTTGAGTTGACAAGTCTTAATTATTTGTCTACATTGGCATTAGAGCGTGCGGGCATCACGCTTCCGGCATATAACCAGTTTTTAGCAGACATGATGGAAGAAATTCCGGCAGTCAATTCCAGAGGTTTTTATTCAAAATCACAGGGCAGATTTTTCCATGTGGAGGATGCAGCCGGTGAGGATGCCAGATGGCTGAAAAACTATGAGATACTGCAGTATAACAATATGTTTGATAAGCGAAATAAGAGTGAGTTATTTTTCCCATATCTAAAACAATAGAATGCATAGATGAGGCTGGGAGCAGATAGTGGTTAAAATACAATTTAAGGAGAAAAACAATAAGAGTTATGGAAGCGGTAGTATTAGGAAGTACAGAGATCAAAGTAAATAAAAATGGATTCGGTGCGTTGCCGATCCAGAGAGTCAGTACGGAGGATGCGGTAAAACTGGCGAGAAAAGCGTATGAAGCGGGCATTACATTTTTTGACACAGCGCGTTTTTACACGGATAGCGAGGAAAAGTTAGGTAAAGCATTTGATGGAATGCGTGAGAAAGTTTATATTGCAACGAAAACAGCGGCAAATAATGCAGACGAATTCTGGGAGCAGCTGGGCATTTCTTTGCATAATTTAAGAACGGATTACATTGATATTTATCAGTTCCACAATCCGTCTTTCTGCCCGAAACCGGGGGATGGAACAGGACTTTATGAAGCAATGCTCGAAGCAAAAGCACAGGGAAAGATCCGTCATATTGGTATTACAAACCACAGACTTGCAGTTGCCGAGGAAGCGATCGAATCCGGATTGTACGAGACATTACAGTTCCCGTTCTGCTATCTGGCAACAGATAAAGATATTGCTCTGGTGGAAAAATGCAAAAAGGCAAATATGGGCTTTATTGCGATGAAGGCACTTTCCGGTGGACTGATCACAAATTCGGCAGCAGCCTATGCATTTGAAGCGCAGTATGAAAATGTACTGCCGATCTGGGGCGTGCAGAGAGAAAAAGAGCTGGACGAATTTATTTCTTATATTGACAATCCGCCAGCTATGACCGATGAGATCCGTGCACTGATCGAGCATGACAGAAAAGAACTTGCGGGAGATTTCTGCCGCGGATGTGGTTATTGTATGCCGTGTCCGGCGGGTATCGAGATCAACAACTGTGCCCGCATGTCATTACTGCTCCGTCGTTCCCCGTCAGCGTTGCAGCTCACACCTGAGGTTCAGGCTAAGATGAAGAAAATTGAAAACTGCTTACATTGCAATAAGTGTAAGAGCAAATGTCCGTATGGGCTTGACACGCCTGCGCTTCTGGCAAAAAATTATGAAGATTACAAACAGGTGCTTGCCGGAAACGTGAGTGTTAATTAGAAGATCACAAACAGATGCCTGCGGGGAACGTGAGTGTTAATTAGAAGATTACAAACAGGTGCCTGCGGAAACCGTAAGAGTCAATATTAGGAAGATAATGGCAGTGTGAAATATAAGCTGTCTGGAAATGAGGTTCATTATGAAAAAGTATGAAACAGTCGTTTTTGACCTGGATGGAACTTTATTGAATACGTTAGAGGATTTGGCGGATGCCACCAATCATGCACTGCGCACGATGCAGATGCCGGAGCGCACGATCGGTGAAGTGCGTTCATTCGTTGGAAACGGTGTGCGTCGTCTGATGGAACTTTCTGTTCCGGGAGGATTTGATAATCCAAAATTTGAAGAAACATTTTCCATATTTAAAAAATATTATGGAGAGCACTGCAATGACAAAACCAGAGCCTATGATGGTGTGGTTCCGCTGCTTCGTGAATTAAAAGAAAAAGGTTATGCCCTTGCGATCGTTTCTAATAAGATTGATTTTGCCGTCAAAGAATTGAATGAAATTTATTTTGAAGGTATCGTGCAGGCTGCGATCGGAGAACGCGAAGGTGTGGCGAGAAAACCGGCACCGGATATGGTAAAAACTGCACTGGAAGAACTGGGTAAATCTGCTGATACAGCCGTCTATATCGGGGATTCAGATGTGGATGTCATGACAGCAAAAAATTCCGGACTGCCATGTATCTCGGTACTCTGGGGATTCCGTGATAAGGAGTTTCTGATCGAACATGGAGCAACACATTTTGCAGAGAAACCAGAGGATATTGTAAAATTTTTAGAGCAGTAGAGGATGGCAGATTAGTCTGTCTGCAGAGGAAAGGAATTTTGCATGAAAAAAAGAAACTTTATATTGATTGTAGCATTGTCACTGTCATTGATGTTTGCAGCAGGCTGTGGTGAAAATAAGAGTACCGGTGCGGACAATAGCGCAGACCGTCAGGAAACGAGTGAAAGCACGGTACAGAATGAGGCACAGGCAGATGACACAGAATCTTCTGGAGATACACAGCGGGCAGAAACAACAGACATTGCCGATGGGACAGAAGCAGAACAGGAAGCACAGAGTGATTATCAGGTAGAGATGGTAAGTTATAAAAAAACAGAGCTGGTTGATATTTCTTACCCGAAGATCACAGGATGGAGTAATACCGACAAGCAGGAAGAATGGAATAACTACTTTGAAACTACTGCGAAAGAGGCTGCCGGGGAAATGACAGGAGATACAGAGGAGATGAGCCTTGGCGCAAACGATTCTGTAATGCTTACCTACACCGTACAGGAACAGACGCAGGATATATTATCATTGACCTGTCAGGGTTATTATAATTATGAGGGAGCGGCACATCCGTCCGCAGCACTTACATCCGTTAACATTAACATGAAGACTGGCGAAAAAATGACATTTTCTGATTTTGCCGATCCGGATCAGACAGCAAAAATTTTATTTGCCGGGAAAGAGGATGGAGGCAGCGCGCAGGGGTATACGGTACTGGATGCAGGTGGAAATCCTTCTGCAGAAATCACGATGAAGGATATTTTGGAATTTAATTTTATCTGGATGGAACCGACAGAGGAATCACTTGCAGCAAGCCTTGCTCATTTTGATGGCGATCTGGAGGATTATGGAACAGATGAGACAACAGGAGAATCTTACATGCATGATGGAAAAGTATATGTGATCTTTTATGTCAATCATGCTATGGGTGATTATGCAGTGGTAAGACTGGATTAGACGGAAGCGGGCGCCGGATGCAGAAGCATTTGACGTCCGTTTTGTCATATCTTTTGACACTCACATCATATCATGTTAAAATACATAGAACCTATGAGAAAACTAGGAATTAGTGGAAAAATATAGTTTTTATAAAAAGGCAGTAAGAAGAAGGATTGTTATGCAGTCAGTACAGGAAAAATATAAAAATTTACAGGAATATTTAAAATCATTGGGCAGTGTTGCCGTTGCATTTTCCAGCGGAGTGGATTCTACATTTCTGCTTGCCGCTGCTAAAGAAACACTTGGTGCAGATCATGTGATCGCAGTTACCGCATCCTCCTGTTCTTTTCCGAAAAGGGAGTTAGAGGAGGCAAAGCAGTTTTGCAAGGAACAGGGAATCAGACATATCGTGTGCAAGTCAGAAGAACTTGATATCGAGGGATTCCGGCAGAATCCGAAGAACCGCTGTTACCTTTGCAAGCATGAGCTGTTTGAAAAAATACTTGAAATCGCAAATGAATATCAGATCAATGCCGTAGCAGAGGGTTCGAATATGGATGATAACGGCGATTATCGTCCGGGACTTGTAGCCGTAGCAGAACTTGGTATCAAAAGTCCACTCAGAGAGGCCTTATTGAATAAAAAAGAGATCCGCACACTTTCCAAAGAAATGGGATTGCCGACATGGGACAAGCAGTCATTTGCGTGCCTTTCCTCCCGGTTTGTTTATGGAGAGACGATCTCTGAAGAAAAACTTGGTATGGTAGATAAGGCAGAACAGTTATTGCTTGATCTGGGATTTCATCAGGTGCGCGTAAGAATCCATGGGGATATTGCGCGTATTGAAGTGCTGCCGGATGAGATTGAGAGACTGGTTTCCGGGGAAAACCGGGAAAAGATTTATTCTTACCTGAAACAACTGGGATTTTCCTATGTGACACTTGATCTTGGTGGATACCGTATGGGAAGTATGAATGAGACACTATAGTGAAATAGCAATAGAGATAACAGGAGATATACAGGATATGTTAAATCAATTTTCGAGAACCCAGTTATTACTTGGGGCGGATAATATGGAACGGCTTGCCAATGCGAAAGTTGCGGTCTTTGGGATCGGCGGAGTTGGCGGCTATGTTGTGGAGGCACTTGTAAGAAGCGGAGTCGGATCTTTTGTGATCGTGGATGACGACAAGGTCTGCCTGACCAATATCAACCGTCAGATCATTGCAACCAGAAAGACAGTTGGAAAATATAAAGTTGATGTGATGACAGAGCGCATCTTAGAGATCAATCCGGATGCGAAGGTGGAAGCAAGAAAATGTTTTTATCTGCCGGAAAATGCACATGAGTTTGATTTTTCCGAATATGATTATGTCGTGGATGCAGTAGACACAGTTACAGCCAAATTAGAGATCATCATGCGGGCAAAAGAGTGTAACGTACCGGTGATCAGCTGTATGGGAGCCGGCAATAAATTAGATCCGACCAAATTTGAAGTAGCAGATATTTATAAGACGACAGTCTGTCCGCTTGCCCGTGTCATGCGCCGTGAGTTAAAAAAACGTGGCGTCAAAAAATTAAAAGTTGTATATTCTAAGGAACAGCCGACAAGACCGATCGAAGATATGAGTATCAGCTGCCGTTCACATTGTGTCTGCCCGCCTGGAACAGTCCATAAATGTACAGAACGCCGTGATATTCCGGGAAGTATCGCATTTGTACCGTCTGTGGCAGGTCTGATCCTTGCAGGGGAAGTTATAAAAGACCTTACAAAATAATTCTTACAAAAATATTTAAAATATTGATGCAGGGAACATGAGGAAGATTAAAAAAGTTATGGGTGAAATACATGAAAAGGTATTTCACCTATTTTTTTGTGTGTGAATTTGCCTGTTTTTAGAAAAAATAGACAAAAACAGAATATAATAAAAAAATTAGTACAAAAGTACAAAATGTATAACATAATACTTGCATTTGACAATGCAATGTGATAAAGTGTTATCAGCGTAAAGGGGCGCAGAGGAAAAGAGCCATCTTTGCGCATTTTTATTAAGGAGGAAAATCCTCTCCTCGTCAGAGGACTCGGATTTTTGCTTCGCAAAAACAAGGAGGATTACTATTATGAAAAAAACCAAAGCAGTTTTGGCTATTTTGATGGCCGGAACAATGATGCTTGGTCTTGCAGGCTGTGGCGGGAACAGTTCTTCTGCAACACAGGGAACAACCACAGGCACAGAGACAGGCAGCGCAGCAGGTGATGCTGCAGGAACAGATGTCGCAGCAAGCGCATCAGACATGAATGTTATGCTTGAGACTCCGGTCGAGTCACTCGATCCGCAGCAGGCTACCGACGGAACATCTTTTGAGGTAATCGCTGATTACACCGACGGTCTGATGCAGATGGATGCAGACGGACAGGCAGTTCCGGCAATCGCAGAAAGCTATGATTTATCAGACGATGGTTTAACTTATACATTCCATCTTCGTACCGATGCAAAATGGAGCAACGGCACACCGGTTACCGCAGCAGATTTCGTATTCGGATGGCAGAGAGCTGTTGATCCGGATGTTGCATCAGAGTATGCATATATGTTAAGCGATATCGGTCAGATCAAAAATGCAGCAGAGATCATCGCAGGTGAGAAAGACAAGAGTGAACTTGGTGTGACAGCAGTAGACGACAATACACTTCAGGTTGAACTGAATGTACCAGTCAGCTATTTCACTTCTCTGATGTATTTCCCGACTTTCTATCCGGTAAATGAGGAGTTCTTTACTTCCTGTGGAGATACATTTGCAACAAGTCCTGAGACAGTATTATCAAACGGTGCATTTGTGCTGGATTCTTATCAGCCGGCAGCAACTGCATTCCATTTAACAAAAAATGCAGACTACTATGATACCGACAGAGTAAAACTTTCCGGATTAAGTTATCAGGTAATCCAGGATTCACAGCAGGCATTAATGAGCTACCAGACAGGCGCACTAGATACAACATTAGTAAACGGTGAGCAGGTTGACCAGGTAAAAGATGATCCTGAATTCACAACCGTTGGTGCAGGTTACTTATGGTATGTCAGCCCGAATATGAATTCTGTTCCTGAACTCGCAAACTTAAATATACGTCTTGCAATGACAATGGCAATCGACCGTGATTCCATCACAGCAGATGTATTAAAAGATGGTTCTGCTTCTACATACACAGCAGTTCCGATGCAGTTTGCAGCAGGACCGGATGGATCTGACTTCTCCGAAGATCAGACAAAATTCTCTGATGTATGTGCTTATGATACTGCAAAAGCAGCAGATTACTGGGCAAAAGGTTTAGAGGAACTTGGTGAATCTGAGATCACTTTAGACATGGTAGTAGATGCAGATGACGCACCTCAGAAAGTAGCGCAGGTATTAAAAGAGCAGTGGGAGACAGCTCTTCCGGGACTGACCGTAAACCTGGTTGTTGAGCCGAAGAAACAGCGTGTGGAAGACATGCAGAACGGTAACTTCCAGTTAGGTTTAACACGTTGGGGACCGGACTACGCAGATCCAATGACATATCTTGGAATGTGGGTAACAGATAACTCTAACAACTACGGTCTGTGGAGCAACGCAGATTACGATGCAATCATTGATGAGTGTACAACCGGTGATCTTTGCACAGATGCAGAGGGACGCTGGGCAAGACTTTACGATGCTGAGAAGATCGTTATGGATGAGGCAGTTATTTATCCGCTTTACACACAGTGCAACGCAGAGATGCTTTCTTCTAAAGTAACGGGCGTTGAGTATCATCCGGTAGCTATCAACCGTGTATACAAAGATGCTGTAAAGACCGAATAAAAAAGTGTTGAAACAGTAAATATCCTGTTTTGCAGGAAAATGAATATAGCCGCACTAAAGTGCAAAACTTTGGTGCGGCAATTTCATCATATTGTTGACGCTATAGGAAATGAGGCAGGAATTTCCTATGTCGTGAACGCAAAACTAAAGGAGGAAAATCCTCTGCTCCTGCAAGAGGCACATGCTATGCAAGCTATTGAGCATAGCATGCATAGCAGGCATTTTCCTTCGGAAAACAAGGAGGAAAATCCTCTGCTCGCCAATGGGCTCGCATTTTCCTTCGGAAAACTAAAGGAGGATTAGAACGTGAAAAAATATGCACTTAAGAGAATCGTAACGTCTCTGTTTACGTTGCTTGCAATTTTGCTCGTTCTGTTTATTTTGATGCAGCTGATGCCGGGTTCTCCATTCAACGATGAGAAGTTAAATGCAGACCAGAGGGCAGCACTGTATACGAAATATGGACTGGATCAGCCATTGCCGGTACAGTTTGTGAAATATGTAGGCAATATGTTAAAGGGAGATCTCGGCGTAAGTTACAATATCTCAAAGAATACACCAATTTCCCAGTTGATAAAGACAAGACTTCCGATCTCCATCAGTATCGGAGGCTATGCGGTGTTGATTGGTGCCGTGGTCGGGCTTTTGCTTGGACTTCTCGCGGCATTAAAACATGACACGATATGGGATTCGTTAGCGACGATCATTTCAGTTATCGGTGTGTCGGTACCGTCGTATGTGTTCGCGCTGGCACTCAGCTATAACTTCGGATTTAAATTAGGGTGGTTCCCGATGCTGTTTTCGGAGAGCGATATCTTCGGATCGAGCGTGCTGCCAAGTATATCACTTTCGATGTTTACGATGGCGTCGATTGCGCGTTTTACACGAAGTGAAATGCTTGAGGTACTCGGCAGCGATTATATGCTGCTTGCGGAGAGCAAAGGAATTTCGGGTTCAGCGCTGATTTTTAAACATGCACTGCGAAATGCACTGATCCCGATCATCACCGTGCTTGCACCGCTGATTGTCGATCTGATGACCGGTTCTCTGGTTGTTGAAAAAATATTTGCAATACCGGGTGTCGGAAGTCTTCTGGTAAATGCCATTCAGTCGAACGACTACAACGTGGTTATCGCATTAAGCTTTATTTATTCTGCAATGTACATTGCCATCATGCTTGTGGTAGATATTCTTTACGGAATCATTGACCCGAGAATTCGTCTGGCAAAGAAAGGAGACTGATATGGTGTCACAGGAAAATACCATGAATGTGGGAAATGATGCTGCCGGCTACATACCGGTCGAGGCGGATTTTAAATTTAAACATACGGATGGCGAACTTGCGTTAGATGACAACTTTGCAGCACAGAGTTTTTGGAAAGACGTATTGATCCGCTATTTCAAAAAAATCAGTGCAGTGATCGGTCTGATCCTGATCATTATCATTACGGTATTTGCAATTATTGGCCCGGGAATGAATGATTTCAGTTACTCCGAACAGTCACTGACACAGAAGAACTTTGCACCGAGGGTAAAAGGTCTTGAAAAACTTGGCATCTTCGATGGCAGTGAGGGCATGAAAACAACGACCGGAACAAAAAAGATCAATTATTATGAAGAAAAAGGCTTAGATGATCTTTACTACTGGTTCGGAAGTGATAACTTCGGACGTGATATCTGGACACGTACATGGTCCGGCGCACGCGTTTCCCTGATTATCGCCGTAGCAGCCGCTATCATCGATATGGTGATCGGTATGAGCTATGGACTGATCTCCGGATATTTTGGCGGGAAAGTCGATATGTTCATGCAGCGGTTTCTGGAGGTTGCGAACGGTATTCCGCGTCTTGTTATCGTAACTCTTTTATTATTAGTACTGCAGCCGGGTATGCTTACCATTATTTTTGCATTGATGCTGACAGAGTGGGTCGGCATGAGCCGTATCGCAAGAGCTGAGATGCTCAAATTAAAAGAGCAGGAATTTGTACTTGCATCACGGACACTTGGAGCAGGAAATTTCTTTATTATCTTTAAAGAAGTTCTGCCAAATATCATTGGACCGATCATTACACAGGTAATGTTCTCCATCCCGACAGCGATCTTTACCGAGGCGTTCTTAAGTTTCGTAGGTCTTGGTATTCCGGTGCCGCAGTGTTCACTTGGTTCACTGATCTCCGAAGGATTTAACAGTTTTACCACACATCCGTACCAGATCATTCCGCCGATCGTTGTAATGGCGCTTCTGATGTTAAGCTTTAACCTTGTAGCAGATGGTTTACGTGAAGCATTAGATCCGAAGCTGAAAGAAATGTAAGAAAGGGGATTCGTATATGTCAGAGACAAAAGAACAGATTTTAAAAATACGGGACCTGGATATTACGTTTCAGACGACTGCAGGAAGTGTGCACGCTATCCGTGGAGTCAATATTGACCTGATGAAGGGCGAGACAGTTGCGATCGTTGGTGAGTCCGGCTCCGGTAAATCCGTAACAATGAAAGCTGCCATGGGTATTTTGGCATCCAATGCAAAAGTAACAGGCGGTACCATAGAATTTTCCTATCATCATGCGGATGGAACGCCGCAGACGGTAGACATTTTAACAAAAGATAAAAAGTGGATCAGACGCCATATCAATGGAAAAAGAATTGCCATGGTATTCCAGGATCCGATGACAAGTCTTGATCCGACCATGACGATCGGAAAACAGATCATGGAAGGTATGATCTGGCATTTTAAGACACCGAAGAAAGAAGCCTGGGATAAGGCAGTAGAACTTTTAAAAGAGGTTGGTATCGAGGATGCGGAAAAACGTATGAAAAACTATCCGCACCAGCTCTCCGGTGGTATGAGACAGCGTGTGGTCATTGCCATCGCGCTTGCCTGCAACCCGGATCTTCTGATCTGTGATGAGCCGACGACTGCACTGGATGTTACGATTCAGGCAAAGATCATCGAGCTGATCCGCAGAGTACAGAAAGAGAGAGGCATTTCCGTTATTTACATCACACATGACCTCGGCGTGGTTGCCAAAGTTGCAGATTACGTCAATGTCATGTATGCCGGAAAAATCGTCGAGAAAGGTACGATCAATGAGATATTCTATGATCCGAAGCATCCGTATACATGGGGACTGCTCTCCGCAATGCCTGATCTTGATACCGCGGACGAGAGGCTTTACACGATCCCTGGTTCGCCGCCAAACCTGTTAAACGAGAAACCGGGCGATGCGTTTGCACCGCGTAACCAGTTTGCGCTTGAGATCGATGACAAGGCTGAGCCGCCAATGTTCCAGATCACAGATACGCATTATGCGGCAACCTGGCTGTTAGATCCGCGGGCACCGAAGGCAGAGATGCCGCTTGAATTAAAAGAGCGTATTGCGCGAATGAAGAAGGAGGCTAAGATCGATGACGGTGAATGAAAACAGTAAGCCTCTTCTTACCGTGAAAGGCTTGAAACAATATTTTAAGGTAAGTAATACATATACCGTGCATGCGGTAGAAAACGTAAGTTTCCAGATCTATCCGGGTGAGACATATGGTCTGGTCGGCGAATCCGGTTCCGGAAAATCAACGATCGGAAGAAGCATCATAAGACTATATGATCCGACTGCCGGCGAGATCAATTTCAATGGAATGGACATCAGCGGAAAGATCAATAAGGCAAACAGCCAGGCACTGCGCACACAGATGCAGATGATCTTCCAGGACCCGATGGCATCTTTAAATCCAAGAAAAAAAGTGCGTGATATCATCGGCGAGGGCTTAGATATCCATCACATGTACAAGACACGCGCGGAGCGTGAGGAAAAGATCAAAAATATTCTGGCAAAGGTTGGACTTGCGCCGGAGCATGCGGGCCGTTATCCGCATCAGTTTTCCGGTGGACAGAGACAGCGTGTCGGAATTGCGAGAGCGCTGATCATGAACCCGAAACTGATCATTGCAGATGAGTGTATCTCTGCGCTGGACGTTTCCATTCAGGCACAGGTTGTAAACCTGATGAAGGATATCCAGCAGGAGACAGGAACGGCTTATCTGTTTATCGCACATGACCTTTCCATGGTCAAATATATTTCGGATCGCATCGGGGTACTTCATCTGGGACATCTTTTAGAGACCGGAACAACGGAGGAAATCTTTGAGAATCCAATCCACCCATATACGAAGAGCCTTCTTTCTGCGATACCTGCACCGAATCCGGTCGTGGAAAAAAATCGTGTGGCATTGAGCTACGATTACAAGACTTCCGGCATTGATTACAATAAAGGAACGGATCATCTGGTGTCCGGGACACATTATGTGAAATGTACGGATGAAGAATTTAAGAAATGGACAGAATAATATAATAGGAAACCATCACAAACCGGGAGCCGGGGTGTGGTGGTTTCCTTTTTTGGTAAAAGTGCTGAATTTTTTGGGGATGGGAGTACTGAATATTATGTGAAAAATAGAATATAAAATTTAAACCGAAACCTTATTGACTTTGAAAATGGATTTTGGTATATAAGAGTAAAAATTCAAAAAATTCAAAGAGAAAGGAAATAACAATCTATGTTGTCACAAAAGAGTACAATGAAAAACAAATTGGAAAATATGCGTTTGAAGGAAAGGATAAACTATGGCTACAGAAAAGTCATTATTATGATGTTGATTTCGGGGCTGTTTTCTATCGTGGTCATAGGTGTGTTATTTGCTAATATGTTACATTATATAGATGATGTCAATGCTGCGGATCAGGCGGTAAAAATCTGCAGGATCAATGTGAATGCGTCAGCGAGAAATATCAGGGAAATGGCATTAAATAATGATACATCTGCTTATGACAGTTATGAGCAGACTGTAAAAAAGCAGCTTACAGAAGTGGATTCGCAGCTGGAAATATTAAAGAAAACCAAAGTCTTACCGGATGAGGAATATAATGAGTATGCATCTGCTCTTTCTGATTGGGGAAACATTGGTTATTCGATTATAGAAGAAATTAAAAATGGCGAAAAAGAGAAAGCGATTGATGAAATTTTTAATAGTTGTACACCTGCATTAAATAAACTTGTGGAAATTGCCATAAGATTAGATGAGATCACAGATGAAGTAAGTGAGCAGTCTGCAAGAACTACAATTATTTTTGCTGTTGCAGGAATTGTGTGTATTATTATCTGTCTGGTTTATGCATGCACACTGGCTAAGGTAACAAGTAAAAAGGTACTTGAAACAATTCTGGATCCGTTACGTGCAGTGGAAGACGTTGCAAAGGAACTGACAGAAGGAAATTTACACAGTACGCTGGAATATCATTCGGAGGATGAGATTGGAAGACTGGCGCACAGTATGCGCAAATCAATTCGTATTTTGGGAACTTATGTAGATGATATTGATCGTGCAATGAAACTGTTCTCAGAAGGAAATTTTGATGTTCAGCCGGAAGTAGAGTGGAAGGGAGATTTTGTCGGTATTTTAAATTCTTTCATGTCATTTGAGAAGAGTATGGCAGAAACGATCAAAGGAATTAAAAATGTTTCGAGTGAGGTTTCAAGTGCAGCAGACCAGGTGGCATCAAGTTCCAATGATCTTGCAGATGGAGCTACGAATCAGGCAGCGGTTGTAGAAGAACTGACGGCTACAGTTGCCGGAGTTTCTGAACAGGTAGAAAAAAATTCACAATCTGCAAAAGCAATCAGTGGAAGAGTGGATGAACTTGGAAATGCCATTTCAGACAGCAATGGTAAGATGCATGAAATGGTTGCTTCTATGCATGAGATTAATGAGGCATCAAAAGAGATTGATAAGATTATTGCAACAATTAATGAAATTGCTTCCCAGACAAATCTGCTGGCGTTGAATGCTTCTATTGAAGCGGCAAGGGCCGGAGAGGCAGGAAAAGGATTTGCAGTTGTAGCGAATCAGGTAAATTTATTAGCTGAACAGAGTGCCCAGGCGGCAAAAGAATCAGCATCACTGATCGAAACATCTGTGAATGCGGTAGAAAAAGGTATGATAATTGCGGAAGAGACTGCGGCACAGCTGGAGGAGGTAGCAGAGAACTCTAAGCAGATTACGGAAGAAGTTACACATATTGCGGATACATTAGAGACACAGACAACAGAAATCCAGCAGATCAATGAGGGAATTGAGCAGATCAATGATGTTGTGCAGACAAATTCTGCAACATCTGAGGAGTGTGCGGCTGCCAGTCAGGAGATGAGCAGTGAGGCAGAGAGTCTGCAGGGAATGATCCAGAAATTTAAAGTTCCGGAAATTGAAAATTTAACAGAATAAAAATATCAGACATAAAATGGAGTGCACTTTATTTGTAAAAAATGAGTGGTATAAACGGTAGACAAGATCCGTGGCTTATGCTGCGGATCTTTTTTTTGTTTATTGCATGAAAGAGACAATCTATAGTATGATAGAGAAAGTACAAACTAAGGATGGAAAAGGTATATACTATGATAGTCTCGGTTATTGAAAAGGTCTACGCATTTTTATGGGGAGATCTGATTACGATCCCTTTGCCGCAGGAAAGCAGCATAGGTATTTCTTTACTTGTAATTCTTCTGATTCCGACAGGAATCTATTTTACGATCCGCACAAGATTTTTGCCGGTCAGGCTTTTCCCGGATATGATAAAAGCACTTATGGCAAAAAAGGAAAATAAGGACAGTCTTTCCACATTCCAGACGCTGATCGTATCGACGGCTACCAGAGTCGGCATGGGAAATCTGGTAGGCGTTGTAGCGGCAATCTCAGCAGGCGGTGCCGGTGCTGTGTTCTGGATGTGGGTGACAGCGCTGATCGGTTCCTCGACCGCATTTGTGGAGGGGACGCTCGCACAGTTACACAAGGAGAAAGATCCTTTGTATGGCGGATATCGCGGAGGTCCCGCATATTATATCCATCATTTCTGTGAAGAAAAATTAAAAAAGAAGAAAAAGCATGTGCTGATCGCGGTACTTTTTGCAATTTCAGGACTGATCTGTTGGTGCGGCATCAGCCAGGTTATCAGTAACTCCGTGGCATCATCCTTTGAAAATGCATTTGGCATTCCGCCACTCTACACAACAATCGTACTGGTTGCGATTGCGGCGGTGATCGTCCTTCGGAAAAATGCGACGGTAAAAGTGCTTGACGTGGTCGTGCCGGTTATGGCGGTCTGCTATTTTGTAATTACAATATTTATTATCCTGAAAAATATTGGTAGCATTCCGGCGGTTTTTGGTCGGATTTTTGAGGAGGCGTTTGGACTCAGGCAGGCAGTCTCCGGCGGCTTCGGCGCTGTCCTTATGAATGGCGTAAAAAGGGGATTGTTTTCAAATGAAGCCGGTTCCGGCTCTGCACCATGTGCTGCCGCAGCAGCCGAATGTGAGACGCCGGTCAGCGCCGGACTGACACAGGCACTTGGTGTATTTATTGATACGATCGTGATCTGCAGCTGTACTGCAATGATCATGCTTACAGCACCGGAAAATGTCGTGGCGGGAAAAGAGGGCATGGATCTGCTTCAATCGGCAATGCGCTATCATCTGGGTGAATTTGGCGTGATATTCATCGCCGTGACACTGTTTTTATTCAGTTTTTCCACATTCTTAGGTATTCTGTTTTATGCCAGAAGCAATGTTGCTTATCTGTTTGGTGACAAATGGATCTGGCAGACATTGTATAAGATACTTGCCTTGGTTATGCTTTTTATTGGAGGAATTGCAGCATATACTTTTGTATGGGATCTTGGCGATGTAGGAATCGGACTGATGACCATTTTTAATACAGGAATCCTGTATCTGCTTGGCGGACAGGCACTTGCGGCATTAAAAGAATTTGAATCCTCAAAATAATAAATGTATCATATCATTTAAAATCCACCTTAATAACAATAAAAAACCAGAAATGGAGTAAAAAATATGAAAAGAGAATCTTTCAAATCCCGTTTGGGATTTTTACTCGTGAGCGCAGGCTGTGCAATCGGAATTGGAAACGTATGGCGATTCCCTTATGTGGCTGGACAAAACGGTGGCGGAATCTTTGTATTATTTTACCTGATCTTTCTCGTTGCAATGGGACTTCCTGTGCTTACAATGGAGCTTGCTGTGGGACGGGCAAGCAGGAACAGCGCTGTATTAGGATATAAGACACTCGAAAAAGAAGGCAGTAAATGGCATATTCACGGCTGGATCGCAATGTTTGGCTGCTATATGCTGATGATGTATTACACGACAGTCTCTGGCTGGATGGTATCTTATTTTTTCAAATTTTTAAAAGGTGAATTTCTGACCGGAATGACAGCGGATGACACGGCAGCAGCATTTGGAAATCTTCTTGCAGATCCCTTGCAGATGGCATTCTGGATGATCCTTACGGTAGTACTCGGATTTTTTGTGTGCAGCAGGGGATTGCAGAATGGACTGGAAAAAATAAGCAAGTTTATGATGAGTGCATTGTTAATTTTGATCGTTGTTCTTGCGGTGCATAGTATCACATTGCAGGGGGCAGCTGAGGGTGTGAAATTTTATCTTGTACCGGATCTGGATACAGTTGCAGAGACAGGACTTAAAAATGTGATCACAGCGGCTATGAACCAGGCATTTTTCACTTTAAGTCTTGGTGTTGCGGCAATGGAGATCTTTGGAAGTTATATGGGAAAAGAACATTCACTTGCCGGTGAGGGAGCACAGATCTGTGGACTTGACACTTTTGTTGCGATCATGTCAGGACTGATCATTTTCCCGGCATGCTTCAGCTATGGTGTGGAAGTGGATGCCGGTCCCAGCCTGATCTTTATCACGCTTCCAAATGTATTTGTCAATATGGCGGGTGGACGTATCTGGGGATGTCTGTTTTTCCTGTTTATGACGTTTGCCAGCTTTTCAACAGTCATGGCGGTATTTGAAAACATCATGTCATTTTGTATGGACATGTTTCAATGGAGCAGAAAGAAAGCTGCGTTCATCAACGCAGTGATCATTTTAATCGCAAGTATTCCGTGCGTATTAGGCTATAATGTGTGGAGCAGCCTGCATCTGATAGGCAGCCGCAATGTACTTGACAGTGAGGATTTTATTGTCAGCAATCTGCTTTTGCCGATCGGTTCACTGATCTATCTGCTGTTTAGCGTAACGAAGTGGGGATGGGGATTTGACAAATATATCGACGAAGCAAACACGGGAGAGGGACTTAAGATCCCCAAAAAATTAAAACCGTATTTTCAGTTTATATTGCCGCTGCTGATTCTGTTTATCCTGATTCAGGGGCTTGTGTAAAAAAGGAAAGCAATTAAGAGAAAAATAGTGAAAGAATAGTGAAAAATAGTGTAAAAATAGTGTAAATTTAATGGAATAAATTACGGAAATCCGGTATAATAGAATGATGCAGGAGGGAGCAAAATGATCCATGTTACACTTACGAACAATATTCTAAAGAGGATATCACAGATTGATAAAAATAAATTCTCAATGGGCAATGTTCATATACCGAGTATTACCGCAAATAAGTTAAGAAAAAATTCCAAGAAGAAAAGTTCCTATGCATCCAATAAAATAGAGGGAAATCCGCTCACAGAGGGACAGGCAGATGCCGCAATCGAAAGTGATCCGCACAGACATTTCTTAAAGCCGGAGCAGGAAGTAAGGAATTACTTCATGGCATTGTGTCTTTTAGAAAAGAAGGTAAAAGATAAAGTCCCGTTTTCTAAGGAATTGATTCTGGAGATTCAGGCGTTAGTGGAAAAAAGAGCATCTAAGGAAAAAATTGGGCTGAGGGGAGCCATGCCGCCGGGATTTTTGTTTGCAGTGTATGATTCGGAGACGGGAAATGCCGATTATATACCGCCGGAATATATTGATATCCCAGAACTTTTGGATGAATTGGTCAATTATGTGAATACAACAGACGATCATCCGCTGATCGTTGCTGCAGTTGTCCATTATCAACTGGTGACGATCCATCCGTTCGAAGACGGAAACGGAAGAACGGCAAGACTGATGTCCGGGTATATATTAGACCTGAATGGATATGGGTTTTATGGGATCGGTTCTTTAGAAGAGTATTTTGCATATGATGCCGAAGAGTATTACCGATCCTTGCAGATGGGACTTCCGGCACTGTATTATTCCGGGAGGGATAATCCGCCGCATCCGGAGATATGGGTAGATTATTTCCTGCGCATGATGGAATTATATTCCGCGAAAGTATGCGAGTTGTCCAGGGAATCCAGTGAGGAGGATCTGCTTGTCGGATTGTCTTATCTGAATGCGAAGGAGAAAGAGCTGTTGGTATTTCTGATAAAAAAACATTTGTATGAATTTGCGCCGATTGATGTCAGCAAGTTGGTGGGAGTGACCAGTAAAACGATCATAAACAGGTGTGCAAAACTCTCGGCAAATGGTTTTTTAGTGCCGGTGATCGTGAAGGAGAGAATACGCTCATACAGACTGAGCGATTTTACGAGAATGAATGAGAAAAAGATATTAAATCAGTTAAAATAGCTATTATGATATGGAGATTTGTGCCCCGGCACAAACTGGATATGTGCAAAAAACAGCGCAGGAATGGGGATTAAAATGGTCAATCGCGACGACATGCTAGAACTCACCAGACGGATGACGCCCGCACGGGCATCCATAGACCGGATCGCAGGCGCATATTTTGATGAAGAGGGATATGTGGATGGAACATTCAATACGCATTTCTTAAAATTGTCTGCATCCGAAAGAGCCAAAAACTTAGAACTTGCAAAGACGGTGCTGATCTCAAAAACCAATGAACAGATAAAAGAATACAGGATTCCGGACGAAAAAAGAAAACCGGGAAGTATCTGGCAATTATTTGAGGGAATCAAAGAGACCGGATTTTTGTATCCTGCATTTAAGGATCACAGCACAGATTGGTCAAGCAGCCATAGCACCATTGATACAGTCTGCCTTTGTCTTGGCTTCTCTGAAGATGTTTTGAGCCTTCTCGTTCTCCAGAATGTCCAGCATGTCTTCCTGACATTTGAAAATCTTCATGATCTCCTCTAAAGTATCCTGTAATTCGTTCATATAACATCCGTCCTTTCTCCATAATGGTTTTCTGTAATTCCTTCACCGTAAGAAGCCATCTTCCTTTTAATTCATTCAGCCCGTGCCAGCGAACGCAGAATATGGCAACAGATAACTGATATCTTTGCAGAGTGCAGCATTGATTATGATAGAGATTCTGATACTGCATATCATTTTTATGCCACCATACAGAATAAATTCCACTATGCCATTACCGGTAAGACTGCGGCTGAAATTGTGTATAATCAGGCAGACCACACCAAGGAGAATATGGGCTTGCGGGAACTGAAATTGAAGGAAAAACCATAGGAATTATTGGCTGTGGACAGATTGGGTTCAAGACAGCAAAACTGTTTCTGGCATTTGGTGCCAAAGTACTTGCATATGCGCGTCATGAACGAGAGGAAGTAAAAGAACTTGGAACTAAATATGTCGATTTGGATACAGTGCTGTCAGAAAGTGACATTATCTCTGTGCATACTCCGGCAAATGCAGAGACCAATGGATTAATCAGTGCGGAGAAAATTGCTAAGATGAAGCCATCAGCAATATTGATCAACTGTGCAAGAGGTCCGATTGTAGATAATCAGGCTCTCGCAAAAGCACTTAATGAGGATAAGCTTGCAGGTATCATACGTGCCGATGGAAGTCCTAAAAGTATAGTTTGATTGGTATGTTGATAGGCTGCATCGCAAACATTATCCTTGATCCGATATTTATCTTTGTTTTTCACTGGGGGTAAAAGGTGCTGCATGGGCTACTAACATAGGACAGATTTTAACGTTCATCATCTATTTTGTATATATTTGGAAATTTAAGAGTGTTAAGCTCCACAAAGAGAGTTTTGCTTTGTCGTCAAAAATCCTGAAGAAAATTGTAGGACTTTCTACTGGTGCACAGCCCATCTGGGACTATAATTACGGCAGTAATCGTTGCTGCTTTCTGTGTTTTTCAATTCGCACCTATGAGCATTGTCCGCCTGTTTGGAACCGAATCTGATTTGTACAGTATTGAAGGCTGTGCTAATCTGATTTATAATGTGTTGCAATAATAGCAAAATGTAACATAAGTAATTGTTTAGCAGGTTTCTATAGCCGTAATCCTTTAATATCTTTAATACGTGATAAGATCGTATTGCAGCTGCAGCTGATAACGCCGGGAAGTGTATCAATGACTGTGTGCAGGAAGCGTTCCATTTCATCACTTGATGAGGCAACGGCATGTACATGCAGTTTGTCTCTTCCTGTGACACGGTAAATCTGCGTGACGGTATCATTATTATGTAATATATCTGTCACCTGCGACAGATGGTCTGGTTTTGTCTCAATTTCAAAATAGCATGAAACAGCACCGCTGATCTTTTGAGGGTTTATTATAGTTGTATATTCTTCAATTATGCCTTTTTTCTCCAGAGCCTGAATCCGGGCTTTTATTGCCACTCTGGAAATACCGGTTTCTTTACCGATATCAGAGTAAGAAATACGTGCATTTTCTATAAGCAACTGGATGATCTTCTGATCCAGTTCATCTAAACCGTTCAGGTACATAAGTGTCCCTCCTGTAAAATAATATCCTTCGGATAGTAATTTTTCTTAAATATCATATCATTTATGTTACTGAAAGTAAACGTTGGCTTGACTTGGCAGCTGTAAATACATATAATTATTTCGTAACGTAATTTAAAACTTGCGTTTTGAATGCATGGAATAAATTCTGGCGAAGGAGAATAAGTGAAATTATAAAGGCTGTGGAGGAATATGATAATGTCAAAAGATGAATATTTGATCACAGATACGCCTCTTAAAGCGTTGACGGTTTTTGCAATGCCAATGATTTTGGGCAGTTTTTTTCAGCAAATATACAATATGGCTGACTCTATCATCGTCGGCCAATTTGTTGGCTCCTCTGCACTTGCAGCTGTCGGGGCCTGCGCAGCGCTGACCAATGTTTTCATTTGTGTGGCACTGGGGGCAGGTGTCGGTGCCGGTGTGCTCGTGAGCCGCTATTTCGGTGCCAGGGAGTATGGAAAAATGAAGACCATCGTGTCAACGTCCTTGTTTAGCTTTTTAATTCTAAGCATAGTCCTTGGTGTTTTTGGCTTTTGCTTTTCCCACTCGATGATGAGGGTATTACAAACCCCTGGCGATATACTGAATGATGCAGTGTTATATCTGCGGGTCTATTTTGTGGGCTTTCCGTTTCTGTTTATGTATAACATTCTTTCCAACATGTTCACTTCAATTGGTGAATCAAAAATCCCACTGGGACTTCTGGTATTCTCGTCAATCTTAAATATTTTTATGGATCTTTGGATGGTGGCCGGACTTGGGCTCGGGGTGTTTGGGGCAGCCCTTGCGACTCTTATAGCACAGGGGATTTCTGCGGTGTTTTCACTTTTTCTTTTCCTTAGCCGGATGCGTCGATATAAAAGTCGCTTTGACTGGTTTGACAGGCAGGAGTTATATTCCATGCTTCAAATTGCTGTACCTTCGGTTCTTCAGCAGTCTACAGTGTCTATCGGTATGATGATCGTACAGGCTGTTGTAAACCCTTTCGGTACACAGGCACTTGCGGGGTATGCGGCGACGATGCGGGTAGAGAATGTTTTTTCATTGATTTTTGTATCCATTGGCAATGCGGTTTCCCCATATGTTTCCCAGAATCTTGGTGCAAAGAAAATTGAACGGATCAAAAAAGGATATCACGCTGCACTGGTGTTAGATGTATGTTTTGCAGTTCTTGCTTTTATAGTCATTGAAACATTGCATACTCAGATTTCCTCGCTATTCCTTGGTAAAGATGGAACTGCCCTGGCTTATCAGGTATCCGAGGGTTATATGAGATGGCTCGGTTACTTCTTCATCTTTATGGGAATCAAAATGGCAACTGATGGGGTTCTTCGTGGCATTGGAATCATGCGTCCGTTTCTTATTGCAAACATGGTGAACCTGGCGATACGCCTGTCGGTTGCTTTGATTTGTGCACCGCGTTTTGGCATTGCATTTGTCTGGCTTGCTGTACCGGCTGGTTGGTTTGCAAACTTTTTAATATCCTATATGGCTCTTCGGAGATCATGGCCGACTGATAAAGAAGTGCAATCCCGATAGACTAAAGTAATTCAAAAGGAGGAATTTATAGTATGAACGATAAATGTGTGGTATTGAATGCAAAGAAAATGAATTTTGATGGGAAGCTGGATTTTTCCGTTTTATCTTCTGATGTTACAGTATATGATGATACAACAGAACAGCAGCTGTCAGAGCGTATTCAGGGTGCAGATGTCATTGTAACAAAGGAGATGCCTGTAAGTGCAGAAATGATACAGAAATTCCCGGAATCTGTTAAACTGATCTGCGAGGCAGGTACAGGATATAATAATATTGATCTTGAAGCAGCACGGAAGAAGGGGATTACAGTCTGCAATATCCCGGCATACAGCACAGAACGTGTGGCACATACTGCGATCATGATGATATTGAATCTGAGTTCTGCAATGCAGGCACAGATGAAAATGCTGGCATGCGGAAATCATGACAATTTCACCAGAAATCTTCAGGTTCCGCATGTTGAGGTAAATGGAAAAACACTTGGTGTTATAGGTGCAGGACACATTGGCAGGAAGGTTATCCAGATCGCACAGGCTTTGGATATGAACATACTTGTATATACCAGGACACCGAGAGAGGATGAGAATGGAATCCGCTATGTATCGCTTGAGGAATTACTCAAGAATAGTGATTATGTTTCCCTGCACTGTCCATTGACGGAAAGTACAAAACATATGATAAACAAAGAGTCTTTAGCACTTATGAAGCCCTCAGCGTTTATCATTAATACTTCAAGAGGTGCACTTATTGATGAGGCTGCTCTTATAGAAGCATTGGAAAATGGTACGATTGCAGGAGCCGGACTTGATGTTCAGGAAACTGAACCACCTGAAGAAACCAACCCTCTTTATACTATGGATCAAGTCCTTTTGACGCCACATATGGGATGGAAAGGACTTGAGACAAGACAGCGGTTGGTTTCTATTCTGGCGGATAATATAAAGCAGTTTATGGAAGGGAATCCGATCAATGTTGTATCAGGTATATAGCATCTGGCAGCAAAGTGATGATATAACTTCCGGGTTTGCAGAGTGAAAAAAATATAATTACAATCAATAAGTCAGTGCTTTGATATATTCTTCCGATACAGCAGGAACAACATAAACAATAGAATTACTGGAAAAATAGAAATCGGAAGTTAATTAGGCATTTATAATTACGGAGAAAAGCTATGGAAATTTATAGATATATAAGTTTTGAAAGATTTAGGGAAATAGTTGAAAATAAAACTTTATATTTTGTAAATCCGTTTACAAAGTGGTCCGATAATAAGGAAGGTTTCTTATATAGAGCAGCGCAGAAAAGTGTTGAATTGACAGAAATTGATAAAGCATTAGTAACGAATAGTGCTAAGAAGATAATCATTGAGCAATTGAAAAACGGAGGAATACATAAAGAAGGAAATCTAGATGGGATACTTGACTGGTTTGGCATGAGGTGTCAAAGTTGGTCAAAAAGTAAAAATGACCATGAATTGTGGAAAGAATATTCTTGCGATAATTGTGCGGTTAGTATTGCAGTTGATACATCAAAATTGCTTTCTTTACATTGTGGGAACCAAAAGGTAGAAGGGTTTGATGTAGAATATAAAAAGGAATTAAATATTGAAGATGCTCTGAACAAGGCAATTGGACGGCATGGAGAATTTTACTTTCCATTCATTTTGAAAAGTAAATTGCTTGATAAATTTGGATTTGAGAATGAATATCGATTGTATCTGACATTATTGGACACAAAGGGGCACTTTATTGGTGAAAATCACGAGGGTGTAAATGTTGATATTAATTATGATATTGAGGTATTTATAAATGGAGTATATTGTCACCCAGATGCATCGAATGATTTTAAAACCAACGTAAAAGAGTACTGTAAAAAGCACGCTTTATTTTTCAGGGAATAGAATCTATTTGTAGGGATAAATTCTAGTTTACGGGTACGAATACTGGAAAGAGATATAGACTGGTAAAATAAAAGAGTGCGGTGTGTGATATTTATCAACAATGTGGATATGAAGAAATTCCGATAGAATGAATCTGTCGAAGTTTGTTCAGATGATGTGATAATTAAGAACCATCTTGGAGTCGGAGGAGCGTATGGATCTGATTGAAGAATTAAAAAATTATTGTGATATAAACAATCCGGTTGGTGCCCTAATGTTATCTGGAGAGTGGGGATGTGGCAAAACATATCTTATTAATACCAAATTCATTCCGTTAGTAAAAGATACATATGTTTTTGTATGTGTTAGTTTATTTGGTATAGATTCTTTAGATGCATTAAGAGTTGAGGTAAAGAAAAAATGGTTGGAGAAAGCAAGTGAACTTGATAAGCTGAATGGGACAAAAGTTTCAAAGGTAACAGAATCTTATAAAAAAATATTTGGTACTATCAAGGATATTTTGCCTGAAAATTGGCAAAAAAAAGGAGAAGTAGTTTCTTCTATTATGGATTTGGTTAATTTCATGCCTATAAGTAATAGAATGTTTGAAAAAAAGGTTATACTAGTTTTTGATGATCTAGAGAGAACCAATATTTCTAACACAGATCTTCTGGGATGCATTAATGATTACTGTGAAAACCAAAGCTTTAATACGATTATTGTTGCAAATGAAGAGAAAATAAAAGATAGCTCAGATAATGAGTTATCATATCATGAAATTAAAGAAAAAATAGTGCAAAGAGTTATTCCGTTTGTTCCTGATTATGGTGAGGTCGTTTCTAATTCTATAGAATCAATGTCTTGCGGCATAGAATATAAGGGGCTGCTCAGAAAAAACAAGAAATTATTGGTTAAAATTTTGTCAGGAGATTTCAATGATAACGTGATCATTGAACAATATAAGGCTGAAAATTACAAGCCCAGCGGTAACAAGAAAAGAGAAGAATATCAAAAAGAAGAGGAAAAACTTCGTAATCTGTTAGTACAAAGACCGCATAATATACGAAGTTTCAAATGTGCTATTCAAGACTTTGAACGTGTATATAATAAGTTGGTTAAAGCAGGTATTCAAGACAGTAGTAACTGGCTTCTTTCTTTTACATGTTTTATGATGACGAATAAAGCCGGATTGATTCGGGAGATTCCAGAATACGGGGATTTGTTTCTGTATCTTGATGTAGAAAAACTTTATCCGGAAGTATTTGATGCTAATTTTATTTTGAGCGGATTCTCAAAGTGGATTATTTACGGGGAGTGGAATGATGAAGTCATCTCGAAAGAGATACAGTTATTTTTGGAAAAAGAGAAGGCTGTCACTCCGCTTGAAATTCTTAGAACACATAATCTACCTGAAGTCGATGAAGAAGTAATTGATAAAGGATTTAAAGACTTATTAGAAGAAGTATATGCAGGAAATTTGTCGTTAGATGAGTATATTCTTTTTCTTTATCATTGTTGCTATTCCAGAATCTATGATGTTGATTTACCTACAATCGATTGGGGAAAAGTGAGAGACGGCATTAGAGAGCAAATAAAAAAATTAGTTGAATCTGATGAAAAAGACAGCCACTCTCACAGAATGATTGGGGATGATAATAAAGAACATTTCACAGAAGATGAATGGTCTGCATATCAGATTATAAAAGGATTTAGAGATAATAATGTATGGATTTATGAAAAGAATCAAAAGCTGTATATTGATTTGATTAGTTCAGACCTGAATGTTGCTTTTAGAGACCTGAGTAATAAGAGATACAATACATTTTCTCTTGAGATGGAATCTGCAACAATTAATGCATTTAAGAATGCTAATAATATGGACAAAAATCATTTCTCGGGGTGGTTTGTTGGAATTTGGGGACAGTATAGTAATTCACCAGAGATTAATGGGCAAGTCACAACGGCATCACTCAAAAAGTTAAGAGATGATTTGAATTCTGTAATGCAGGAATATAAAGAAAAAAGCAAGAATATTGCGGCTAGGCATACACAGAATTTTATTGAAAAACTAGATGCCATTATAAAACCGGAAAGTGAGGATACGCTAGGTGAATAGTAACTATTTCTGTAGCACCTATGAGAGATTCTTGGAGAGCAGGAATATTTGAAACTGATAAAACAAAACTAGTCACAGAGGGTATTTATCAGATTAGCCGTAATCCGGCATTTCTTGGATTTGATTTGCTCATTATTGGTACTTTACTTGAACGAAAAGAAAACATATGTAAAATACATTTTGAACAACTGTTGATTATTTGACAAATTCAAGTTGATATTCCACTTATTTTAGGAAATTTATTAATAACTATTATATTTGATTATCAAATTCTTCGCAAACCCTTGAAAACACTAAGTTTGTAGCAAGTGTACTTTCCCTTACTCTTTCCCTTGTGTTACATTCTCCCATTAGCTTTCATGAACCTTAATATGGGAAAAATTAAGGGAAAGAAAATTTCATAACACAGTATAACATATAACAATAACGACATGGTGAACTGATTGAAATGTTTTCGATATTTAACTCTATAACTGATTATTAAAAAAATGGAGATAAGATACGATGAGAACAATATTTGCAGAATACAATCCACACAGAAACAGCATTGATGTTTATACCAATGCCGGTTATATGCTCCGCATTGACTGTTGGGAAGCTGAGAAGAACTTAAAAACCACTCCTGGATCAGACTGCGCATTAAATACACTTGCTATTGATGAGCCACTTGAATATGCACGATTATATCTTGATGGTAATATGCAAATGTGGGTAGATGCAGAAGATTCTTTGGAATTGTAAACCACAAGTAGCCTGTATGCTTTATTTTACATACAGGCTACTTAATCAAAATCACCATAATTGATCAAGCAAGTTTTTTTAATATACCTCGGAGTCATTTTCGTTCGATCTTTCATCGCTAATAAAATTTCTCTGAAGTGATAGCAGATAACAGATTGGCAGGTTTTTCTAAAAAATAATCTGCTTTTATGTGCTTATTATGACTGCCCCATACTGCTAAAGCAAAATCAATTCCCGCATTTTCCGCACATTTACTGTCATATTTGCTATCTCCGATATAAAGTACTTTCCTATGGTCTGTTTTTGATAATTCCACATATTTCAAAATCGGTGCGGCATTGGGTTTATGTTCCTGTGTATCGTCTGCACATATGATTGTTTTGAAATAATGACTGATACCAAACGGACAAAAATCATGTGTAAATTCTTCCCTTGTCTTTGATGTGACAATCCCCATTTCATAATCCAGACTTAGAAGATTTTTCAATAATTCAACGATTCCGTCAAATACTTTAATGTTATTTGTATAGTTACGCATATTTTTATCCCATAATTCTATCGCATAGGAAGTGTCTTTTATCGCAAGTTTTTTCAAAGCGTCTGTTCCTGTAATCCCTAACGCAAATCTTAGTTCAGAACATGGTATCTCTCTCCCGGACAATCCCTTTATAGTTTCCTGTAAAGAATGTAATACAGCATATTCCGTATCAATCAGAGTGCCGTCAATGTCAAAAACGATATGCTTATACTTCATGCTGCCACCTTTCCCTGTCTGTATCAAAATAACGTATCACCCTGCATGGATTTCCTACTGCAACACAATTAGGCGGGATAGGGCGGGTAACTACACTTCCAGCCCCTATCACGCTGTTTTTTCCTATAGTGACTCCGGGCAGAAGAATACAGCCGCCGCCAATCCAGACATTACTTTCTATTTCTATCGGACGTGCATAGGTTCTAAAAAATGTTGTCTGACGTTCCCTCCAATCCGGCACAAACCTTTCCTGTGGTAAGACAGGGTGTGAAGATGTATAAATCTGCACATTTGACGCAATCAATACCCTGTCGCCAATTCGGATAGTTTTGTTATCCACAAAGGTACAATTCATATTGACGATCACATCATTTCCCAAAAAAATATTTTTTCCATAGTCGCAATGAAAAGGCGTGTCGATTGCCACATTTTCCCCTATTCCGCCCAACAGCTCCCGAAGAATGGAAGTGCGTTTTTCTGTATCTCTATAATCAGAAAAATAATATTTCCGTGTTAATTCCCTTGTGCGGGCAATCTGCTTTAACGTATCGCTGTCCGCTGTTTCCAAAAAATCACTGGATTCGTAATACACAATATCCCCCCTTAACGAAAACTGTTTTCCATAACGCCTGGAAGCAGGGCATAGATAGAACAGCCAATCTGATCCTCAAACCGTTCTTTAATCTCTAAAATCTTTTTCCATCTGTCTATTGTCGCTGGGTGAACGCCGTATCGCATTGTCACGTCTACAAATCTCTTTTCCAAAAGACAGAACCCCGAAGGCATAGCCAATGCGTCACATAACTGTACAAGACGGTCATAATCATCATATACCGCATTTGCAACAAATTCTTTCATAAACAGGTAATCCTCATCACTGACATCAAACTCTCCGATAGATGTGGCAATATCCTGTATCATAAATGCGTGGGATATACATATTTGTGCGGCTTTTCCCCACCCACGCTCCATACAGTAACGATAGCCGTCTATCAGATGCCTTTCCGAACTCACTCCGGCATAACGTCCAATATCGTGTAACAGCCCGAAAATATACGCCTGTTCAGAAGATAAATCTTTACAGTGTGACGCAATGTTTTTACAGGCTTCGGCTACATACCGGGAATGTTCTGCCCATGCTCCCGGATTGGATTCTGCCGCTTCCCTTAATGCCAGTTCTGCGGTCTGAATGTTCAACTCCATTTTTAACTCCTTTCAAAAGGGCGGGGCTGGAAGATAAACTGTCCAGCCCCTTTATGATGAAATATTTACAGATAAATCAGCAATCCCCGGCATAGTACGAAACAATGTTCATATAGTCCGTTGGATTCGGAACTTCTAAAACAAGCCGCAAACAGTTTTTGTTTTGGGAGTATTGCCGCCACAAACTGCCCTGTATCTTTTCTTCCCCATTGATGTTTTGTTTTTTACCATACGGGCAGAGCATATTTACTTTGCCGGAACAGCTATTGACCGTATCTAAAAAATTTTTCATGTTCAGAATGTTCAGTTTTACCACTTTGCACTCACCTCCTGTAAATGACGGATTTACTTTACAGGTATCATTATAATGCAAAAGGAATAGAAAAAATATTTCTTTTCTGCCCTTATCTATCACTATTCTGCCATTTTCTCCGATATTCTGTGGGTGAACAATGTGTGTATTCTCGAAAAACCTTTCCAAAATAACTGCTACTCCCCAAACCGCACTCATGGCTGATAA
>OGZV01000680.1_pt1 | contig 36252 bp, 21 predicted proteins | sample 1576861 | NCBI WGS metagenome assembly OGZV01 (sample SAMEA3541501, study PRJEB24748) | human gut metagenome | biome: human gut; feature: human-associated habitat; material: faeces | place: China | collected 2012
CCCACTGAACAGCTTCCTGTGCATTGTGAGCCGGACGTCCCAGTTCAAGACCGTATTGTTCTCCCATGATCTTGATTTCCTTCAGGGCCTTAATCTGCTCAGCCACTTCTTCACGAAGACGGATGCGGGCATCAGTCATCGGACCAGTCAGGTGACGCAAATCATTTTGTTTAGCTTCAATCAGTCTGTCCAGACCATACAATGCCAGACGACGGTAATCACCGATGATTCGTCCGCGTGCATAGTTGTCGGGAAGTCCTGTCAAGAAACCAAGTGAGCGGAAAGAACGGATTTCTTCTGTGTATGCATCGAAGACCCCGTCGTTATGAGTTTTGCGATAATGAGTGAAAATATCTTTAACCTTCGGGTCAACTTCTACTCCGTTTTCACGGCAAGCTTTTTCTACTACCTTGATACCTCCAAAAGGTTTGATTGCGCGGCGTAACACTTCGTCAGTCTGCAAGCCGACAATGACTTCATTTTCCTTATCAATATATCCCGGTGCGAAAGAAGTGATGGTTGATACTGTGGACGGATCGAGCGAGCGTACACCATTGTTTGCACGTTCTTCAGCCAAAGCTTCCAAACATTTGTTCCAAACAGCTTTTGTACGTTCAGTTGGACCGACCAGGAATGAAGCGTCGCCCTCGTAAGGCGTAATGTTTGTCTTTACGAAATCGGTGACGTTGATTTCATGGTTCCAACGGCCTTCTTTAAAATTCATTGCCATAAATTTGAAATATTAAAAAGTTATGTAAATGTGGTTCTCTAAACCGAGTGCAAAGGTAGTGAAAAACCTTGTGTTGTACAATACCTATTTTGTGGTATATTATTATTTTGCATTAATTACAAAGTAGTATAGGCTATAGAAACAGGTTATGGGAAAGGTGTGTTTGCGAAAAAATCTTTGCAAAAGTTTGCACAACTCAAAAAGTCGCTCTATATTTGCACCGCATTTGAGAGAAGATGCGTTCCCAAAGAAGATTGGAAGTTTGGGTGAGTGGCTGAAACCAGCAGTTTGCTAAACTGCCGTACGGGTAACCGTACCGGGGGTTCGAATCCCCCAGCTTCCGCAACGAGTCTAAAAGAAGGTATTCAGTTAAGCCTTCACTCAAGGAGTCAAAGCACCGTATATCAATTGATTACGGTGCTTTTTTCGTATATTTTTGTTTCAAGGTGAAGACCATCCAGCATCGGTTGGCAGTCATATCTTGGTCAAATTCTGCTACAATTTCTGCTACAGAAATTTTGCCGTCATAAAAATGTAGCAGAAAATTCGAGATGAATACCATCTTGAATTCTCTGCTACAGAAAATGTCCTTGCATTTTTGGCAAAAAAATGTAGCAGTGACGGTCAAAAGATAGCCAAATTGACGCCTTATAAATCACTCATTCATAATAAATTATGTCGAACTTTGTGGCAAAATTGCTACACTAAAAAAATGATTAGTTATTATGAGAATGATTTTTAAAGTGTCGTTCTATGTACGCTCAAATTACGAGAACAAAAAGGGTAAATCTCCTTTGATGATCAGAATTTACTTAAACAGAGAAATGCTTAATGTAGGTTCATCCGGTATCAATGTGGATAAAAAATTGTGGTGCAATTCAACAAGCCGAATGAAAGGGCGTACTCAGGAAGCATTGGTTGTCAATGCTCAATTGGATGAAATTTCTACATCTTTCCAGGAAATCTTTAAGCGTCATGAGAAAGATGCAGACCTAACTCTTGAAAAGATTAAGAGTATTTATCTTGGAAAGGATAAAGCAAAAGCTACATTCCTTGAATTCTATGATGATTATTTAAAAGAACTGCAGGCGCAGGTAGGAACAATCAAGACAAAAGCCACCTATCACAAATATTCAGGAACCAAACGCCATTTTGAGAATTTCTTGCGATATAAGTATAGACGTAAAGATTTGATGCCAAAAGAACTGACACATCAGGTTATCAATGATTTTGAAACTTATCTACGTTCTGTTGCTAATCTTAAAATCAACACAGCAACCAAATTGTTGAAGTTCTTTAAGACGGTTGTTAGGGATGCCCAAAAGAAAGACTTGATTACTCATGATCCGTTTATGAACCATCATTTCCAATTGGAGTATGTTGATCGCGGTTTCCTTACAGATGAAGAAATTAAATGTATCATGGAAAAGGAATTTCCAACAGCACGGCTAGAAGCTGTAAGGGATATTTTTATCTTTTCATGTTTCTGTGGGTTGGCTTATATAGATGTAGCAAATCTCACACAAGACAATATAGTCACACTTGACGGTAAACAGTGGATAATGACTACACGTCAGAAGACAAAAGTTCCGAGTAATATTTTGTTGCTCGATATTCCGGCTATGATTATTGAAAAGTATAGAGGAAGAACGAAAGATGGTAAACTTCTTCCTATATTATCCAATCAGAAGATGAACAGTTACTTAAAAGAAATTGGTGATGTCTGTGGCATTAAGAAGAATTTGACTTATCATCTGGCAAGACATACATTTGCTACAATGATTTTAAGTAAAGGTGTTCCTATTGAGTCTGTATCAAAAATGCTTGGTCACACTAATATAAGGACTACACAAGTATATGCCCGTATAACTAACAAGAAGATAGAAGAAGATATGTTGGCACTTGCAGGTAAATTAGATAATTTCAATGATTCCATTAACCAAATAAAAAAGTAGGTAACATGAAAACAAACGAAAAAAGAGAACTTTCTTACTTCCAGTCTTTATTGGGGAAGTATATCAGTGAACATCATCCGGAATTGTCCAATGACAAGGCTTTCCTAAGTAGCCGTGCAGATGAAGCATTGAATGTATATGCCAATGCCATAACCATTGGTCTTTCAGATCTTGAAGCTGAAGAAGCAGCAAATGAGGTCCTGTACAATGGACTCCACTTTTCCAAGTATGATACAATTGTAGAAGTATTATGGAATGAGTTTGCAGAAAATATACCTCAGAGCCTTGCTGAGAGGTTGGCTGCTATCCTTTTGGGCAATACAGCCATTCAGAAAACATTTGCCAAATATAAACTTGATGATGATTTTGACGGTAAACCGGAGTATGATGAACTTTACACTGAACTCACAGGTTGCATACAGATTATTATTGAAAGAAACGAGCTTCCTGTTTTCTGATTCAGTTTTACCAGTTAAAGTCGGGATAACCTCTGTTCAAGTGCAAAGGTAATTTCCGGCTTTCAATCGGCAAGGATTCCCAAGGCTATGGGAGAAATCTCCACCTGAAGGTTGTATTTATCCCATAGTCCTTGCCTTTTCTGAAAGCCGACCTTTATAAAGCCCTTGAAACAAAGGTAATTCTATCCCGACCTAATTATAACTCTCTAAAATGGATGCTTATGAAAACAGAACCTACTTTTATATCAAATGAATCATTGAAGAAGCAACCTGTAAATCAGCCTGCTTCACATTATCGAGTTATATCTCTAATCAAGCTGACATTTTATATTGCTGTTCTGATAGGCTTCTGCTGGCTGCTTAGCTGCATCATTACCAAAGAAGTGGTTATAGCCATAGGGTTACTTATTGGCTTTATTCTCATTTCGAGCATAATGAGGTTTGCATTCTCAGTAATACTCACTATCGTCAAATGGATTGCGATTGCTGCAATCATTCTGTTGTTGCTATGCTTTATATAAGCATTAATTATGCCTTTTGAAAAAGTAACAAAATCAAATAACTCATTTTATATTATGAAACCGACAGATACTCTCGTTACGAAATACGATATTATTATACCATTTTATACCTCTGAAAATGTGACGAAATCAGTCAGGAATATTTATGACCATGAATTGTGCAAGGAAGTTATTCGACTCTACTTGTTGAACAAACTCGATCGGATATGGAGAAATCCTTATGGCAGCTATTATTACAAGGCCAAGGGTGGTTTACCTGAATATTATAGACCTCAAATTCTAACTTCTGTAGATATTGAGAAGATTATAGCACAAAAGAAAGGCGGAAGAAGAAAAGGAACTGGCAGAAAGAAACTTGCCGGAAATTCTCCTTCTGTAACCATGCGTGTGCCACAATATATAAGGAGAGAAATCCAGGCACTTATTGATATGTATGCCCATTGGTGTGCCAGTGATGAAGAACCTCTACTTGTATCTAAAACAAGTGTTGAACAACGTCTGAAGACGATTGAATTCCTGCATTATGTGACTGAGCATGAAAAAGAGTATATTTCTAATAATGAAAAATCTTCTATGATTTAATAATCTGGAATATGAAAAACACACATCTTTGATTTTGTGGCAAAATCATAAATATCTATCAAGTTTAATTTGTCTGCCTCTTTTATCGCAGTACCTCCATTCATTTCTCTTTCCACACTTCTGACGGCCATTTACGTTCTGGTGCAAAGGTAATTACGGTATTTTACTCAGATACAAGGTCAAGCCGGTGGTTTTGTAGAAAATCTCCAGCCCTTCGGGTAGTATTTTATACAAAAACCTTGTATCTGCTAATACCTACCTTTTATAGCACCTGAAACGAAAACGACCGAAGTGAAAGACGCATAAAAAAAATGTCGGATATACGAGAGGCAGATACCAAAGGTTGAAACTCAACTCCCTCAGCTCTAGAATCCGCATAAAATTTTTAACTATTAAACTTGTGAGATATGAAAGGTACTGAATTATTCAAGGCTGCTATCCAAAACTACTTGGAGTATAGAGCAATGACGGACGATTTGTTTGCACCACGATACGCAAATCCGGCAAAGAACATTGACGATTGCATAACCTATATACTTAATGAAGTTCAGAAAAGCGGAATGAACGGATTTGATGATGATGAAATCTATTCTATGGCTATGCATTACTATGATGAAGATGATATTGAAATCGGAAAGCCTATCAGTTGTAAAGTAATGGTAAACCACCATGTTGAACTTACTGAAGAGGAAAAGCAGAACGCACGCAGAAAGGCTATTGAGCAATATCAGCAAATGGAACTCAACAAATTACAGAGCAGAGCAAAACAGAAATCATCTGCAACTCAGACAACCAATGTTCAACCCTCATTATTTGATTTTTGATTATGAAGCCGAAAACACGTATCCAGTCTGAAATTGTTACATTATCAAAAAGACTGAAAAGCATATCAGAGAAGCAAAAAGCATACGCATATAAGCATTGTTTCAGCCATATTGCACGTATGACGAGTAAGGGAATTGTGACTTGTACCGATTGTGGTCATTCTTGGAAGGGTGAAAATATCCCTTCCTCAGACCATGCGGAATGTATTTGTCCTCATTGTGGAAGTAAATTGGAGATAATGAAAACTCGTCAGAGAGTGTTTAAAGCTACAGAATATTTCTCTATCATTACAACCTGTAAAGGTTATCAGGTAATCCGTTTCTTTATTGTCAGAGCCAATAGAAAGGTTGGCTATTCAGCGAAATATGAAATTAATGAAATAGTGCAGCAGTGGATTGCTCCTAATGGTAGAGGTGAAATTATAGCACGTTTGCGGTGTATGTACTCTATGTATTATGATTTGTGGAATGAACACAGCTGCATGGAACTGAGGTCAAATAGTAACCACTTTGCATACGATATTACTCCACAATGCACCTATCCACATATCAGAATTATGAAGAAAATCAGACGAAATGGCTTCAAGGGAAAGTTCTACAATATATCCCCCAATGCTTTTTTCAAGGCAATCCTATCTGATAACAAGATGGAAACATTACTTAAAGTCGGTCAGATAGAAATGTTCCGTCATTTCATTCGTTCAAATGCTGGTATTAATGAATATTGGGCAGCCTTAAAAATCTGCATCCGTAATGGTTATGAAATCACCAATGCTTCTGAATGGTGTGATTATATCAGACTGCTGAAACACTTTGGTATGGACATTCAAAATTCCAAATACGTTTGTCCGAAAGATATTGTTTCAGAACATGACAAGTTGGTTAAAAGAAGGAATGATGAAATCAGACGAGAAGATAATGAACGCAAAAAGGCTCAAGCTATTGAAAATGAAAGGATATATAAAGAGCAAAAGGGTAAGTTCTTCGGTATTTCATTTACGGACGGCATAATTCAAGTACACGTTTTGAGCAGTGTTCATGATTTTATTGAGGAAGCTGAGATAATGCACCATTGCGTATTTTCAAATTCCTACTATCTGAAAGAAAACTCTTTGATACTATCGGCTACCATTGAAGGAAAACGTATTGAAACAATTGAGGTTTCATTGAAAACTTTAAAGGTCGTACAAAGTCGAGGTGTATGTAATAAGAATACCGAATTCCATGAGCAAATCATCAACTTGGTGAATCAGAATATGGGGATGATACAGAAATGTTTGGTCGCTTAACGGATATTTGAGATATGAAAACTACAGAAATAAATCAGAGTATAATTGGAAAAAGGTGTGAATGTATGTTTACCGGTATAATGGTAAAAGGTACTATTACTGAAATAGAAGAATGTAAGTATTCAGTGAACGTAAAAGTTGTCTTTGACTCCCCACAGCAGTGGGGAGATGATATGTATGAACACGATTGGACATGGGGAAGAAAATCCGATGAGTTCGGACCTCTTAAATTTCTCAAGTTAATAGAATGAAGGTGGGCGGAATTTCCGCCCACTACTTGTTGCTAGTTAAAACAATATGAGAAACTTCTTAACTTTGTGGGGTATTAAATTTCTAGATTCTATAAATATCTTTTTGGTCCGTTTTTTGATAGTCTTTTTTCAGAGTCATATTGAGGTGTTTCAAAATCATATGTTTCTTCACCTTCAACAATTTCACCACTTTCAATAAAAGAATACTTATCGTAATAAGTATTTATTCGCCCTCTAATTCTTCTAAATTTCTTATACCGTTATTATTGTTTTGTCACATGATATCATATTGAAACTTAATAAGACAGTCAAAACAGTCAATCTCTAAAAATGTAATATTTTCATATAGATTCTTTTTGGGGCTTGTTCTAAAGGCAGGTTAATAATGAAAAAATGTGGGAACCATATTATTTATAAATAGTAATCATCGTAAATCTAATTTGTGGAAAGATAAAAAACTGCACGTCATTTCTATTAAAATTTTACTTCAATGACAATATATAACTCCAAAAAATAATCATTTTTTGGAGTTATAAAATAAATAAGTTATTTTTGAAAATATAATTTTGTTAGGGAAAGTTAAAGGGGCCTGCTCTCCTAAACGAGAAAGAAAAATTAATTATATAACTCCTCTTATATTCATTCATCATGGCAAAGAAAATAAAGATTAGGGTATTTAATACTCTGGAATCAAGTAATTTAATGGTGTCCGGATGGTATTCAAATAAAGGTAATCCAAATACAAGATACGGATTATTCACCGGAGCTACAGATGGATTGGAAAATGAGCAATTGGTGTATTGTCAGAAATTCATGAAGCCAAATGCAAAAATCCCTTCTACTAACCTTGGGCTGATATATATAAAAATCCGCCATTGTGATTACGATTTGATATATGAGCACGAATACAGAAACTGGAATGATGATATCTGCATCGGCTGGCTCAGACCAGGTAATCTGGGCGGTGAAACTGTGAACTGGTTTTTCAACGGTAAAACCGACTGTTGGTATTATGGAGGAGATAAGGGAGAGCCGTTGGTAGTTTCACATCGAGTGATTTGTGGAAACATACCACCTTCTGATACATCAACCGATACCGGAAGTGAAGAAGATAACGGGCAATATATCAAACCTGATTCTGAAGAAGACACCTCTGCTTCCGGTGGACATTATGTACGACCAGGTTCTGAAGGAAACGCTTCTACCCCAAACAGACTTTACCCTACTGGGAAAGGAACCGTTTTAGAAAAATATATGAATGCGGACGGCTCCCCGAAACCACCCAAGAGACTTTACCCTACACCTTTAGGTATGGGTGATTCCTCCACGTCAGAAGACGCTTCTACCCCCAATAGACTTTATCCTACAGGGAAAGGTTCGATTTTAGAAAAATATATGAATGAAGATGGCTCTCCCAAAGATCTAAAGAGACTTTATCCTACCCCCTTAGGTATGGGAGATAAAGAAAATGATAAATCTGAGGGAGAAACCGAAGAGGAAGATAGACCACATTATATCAGACCTGACTCCAAAGGATAATGAATAAATATTATGTTAATGCCTGACCCGATATATTGGCAGATTTAATATGGGGATATTCAGTAAATGTCCCTGAAATATTCAATGTCATATGAAGATGATAGAATATTACCACTTCATATGACATTGTTATTATGCTTATCTGAATTTTTCGCACAATTTTAACCGACAGAACATGGCGCTCAGGAAGAAGCCTAGTGAACTCTTCTGATTTTTTTTCTGTAAAATTATATCATGCTGTTTAGGTCTTTTTTGTCCACTAAAAATTAGAGGACGAATTAAAAATTATGATTACTAAATAAATATGCTCCTTCAAGACCCCTTTGTTCTTTGGCATCATTGAATTTAGTTTTGCTGAAGAGATTCCTTAATGGAATCTTGTTCGTAAAAAAATGCAGTAAAATTGTTAAACCTTGTATGTCTATCTGTCCAATCTCATATTTTGTTGCATGATAGCCACAAGACGGTAGACTTTGACTGCAGAGTATACTTGTATCTTTACTGTGTTTTCGGAAATACTTTAAGATTTTTTATCTTCAAGTGCTCCTTGAGCCATTTAAAGAACAGTTCCACCTGCTAACTATTCATGTAAAGTTCTACAACTTGTAGTGCCGGTATATGTTTTACATTTGTTAAACAAACTCTTGTTAGTATTCTTCATCCCAATATCTCATCAAATGGAAAGATTCAGGATAGGATTTTTTGTGTAGAAATTGATAGGTTTAATTTCACTGTCAGATAATATATTCTTAGGTTAACGTCATGTCCATTTTAGTTCTGTGGACTTTATGTTTGTTTTATCCCGTATAACGAAAAACGAATGTATCATATGTATTTTATAGAGACGATGATAATAATAATATGCACGGTCGATAACATAGAAAGAGCCAGACTCATAAAGTATTATTATCCATTGCCATGACATCGTTTACCTTGGTCTCTGTTATGTGAATGATGGCTGTAACTTTATTCTCTACACCATACAAAATGTGAATTATGATGCCTCTCTTATGAGTACGAAAGTTAGTCTAAGGAATCTGTTGCAGGCATTTACATTCCCGTTTAGTTTGAAAATGTCATTTACTCTTTTCTTTCTGGTTTCACTTATCATATAGCTAATGTAATAATATCTATCATCTAGAGTTTTGGCAATAATAATTTGATTTCAGATGTATATATTCAAAAAAACTTTGCTAGATTTTTTCCTTTTATGTGGAATTGTTACCTTTGTTTTTATGTAAATTAAAGTATAATAATTTTTATTAATTAGTAATTTATGAAATGGATATTAATTTTTATAACTCTTTTTGTTGTTCTATCTTGTAGAAGGAATAATGAAAATATGTTTTATGTCAATTATGTCACACGGATTGACAGCATTGTATATGCCAATAAGAATATAGATTCCTTGAAGTCCCTTTTGTCAGGATACGAAGCAAATAGCGATGATGTGGGAATGATGGTGGTAATGAGAGAACTCGGTAAAATTCATCGTGAATCGTCTGACTTTATTCTAGCTCTGAACTATCATGAAAAAGCATTGTCATTGGCAAAAGAACTGAAAGATACCAATAATATTATATATATACTGAATCAGCTTGGAACAGACTTCAGACGTCTCGGAATTCTAAATGAAGCAGCAGACAGACATTACGGGGCTCTTTCTTATTGTGATAAATACAGTGACAAGTCTTCATTCAGGGCTAAAAAACAAAGAGTGGTATCGCTCAACGGAATAGGAAATGTTCATCTTACACTTCAAAACAATGATATAGCTGAAAAAATTTTCAAGGAAGCACTTTCTGGAGAAAAAAGCCTTGGAAGTCATCTTGGGCAAGCTATTAACTATGCAAACATCGGCTTTGTGAAAGAAACTATTGGTGAGAAAGATTCGGCATGGATATATTACGGATATTCTATGGAGCATAACCGACTTGCAGATTCAAAACTTGGCATATCGTTGTGTTACAACCATCAAGGAAGGCTGGCAGAGCAAGAAGAGGATTATAGTAAGGCATTAGAATCATACAAAAAATCATATAGTTTGATGTCTGGAGAAAATGATAGGTGGCATTGGCTGGAATCATGTCTTTCCATAGCAAGAGTATATCTTGCTATGGGGCAAAGTGAGAATGCCTACATTTATCTTAATGAAGGGGTAAAAACTGCTATGGAGATAAAATCTTGGGAACATCTTGTAGAAGCTTATCGCTTAAAAGCAGTATTTGAAGAAAAAACAGGTGACTATAGGAAATCACTTGAAAATTATAAGAAATATTTAGCATATACTGACAGCATAGCAAATAAAAAGAATATTAATCACCTAAACAATCTCCGGTTGAATTATATAACAGAAAAAGGAAATAAAGAGAAAGAACTTATAAATCAGGCATATGTTAATGAACAGCAGAAAAAGAAGATTATACTTTATTTCCTTATTATAGTCTTGCTTGTTTCGGTTGTAGCGATTTCATCTCTCATATATGCTTTGACAGTTAAGGCTAAAATGCAGAATATAATTAAGAAAACTAGTCTTATGAGGCAGGAATTCTTTACAAATATTACTCACGAATTCCGCACTCCACTCACTGTTATCCTCGGATGTGCAGAAGAGCTGAAATCAAAAGCCAGAATCAGGGGGGATGAAATGGAAATAAGTTCCATTTTAAGACAAGGACAAAGGCTTCTGACTTTAGTAAACCAGCTTTTAGATATAGCTAAAGTACGGTCTGTAATAGGCAATGCAGATTGGAAAAACGGAGATATAGTAGCTTTTATTCAGATGGTTGTAGAGCAGATTCGTCCTCAGGCCATAAAAAAACTTGTGGAAATTGAATATAGATCTAACGAAAAAGAAGTCAATATGGATTTTGTACCGGATTTTATGTACAAGATTATAATGAACCTTCTTTTTAATGCGCTGAAATTCACGTCCAAAGGAGATAGGATAATAATTAGGAGTATGGTCGTGAAGAAAAGTATTAGGATTAGAGTAGAGGATACTGGTTGCGGAATAAAACCGGAAAATCTGGTACATGTATTTGAGCCCTTTTTCCAGTCAAACCCCAATCCCAACGTAGGTTCAGGTATTGGTCTGTCTTTAACAAAGCAGATGGTCGAAGCAATGGGAGGTAGTATTGAAGTATATAGCAGAGAAGGAGAAGGTACTTCCTTTATTCTGTTTATTCCGATAAAGCATGGAGAGAATAGTTTTGATAGGTGGAATTCAATACTGGATGAAGAGGTAACTAACGAAAAACATTTCTTTGCAGACAATAAGGATATTGTAAATAAGAATGATATTATTTCAAAGGATTCGGATATTGCACTTATAGTTGAGGACAATGAAGATATAGCCCGATATATAGGAAATATCATAAAAGATAATTTCTCCGTTATCTATGCACGTAATGGAAGGGAGGGAATAACAAAAGCAGAAGAATATGTTCCAGACGTTATTATTACAGATATCATGATGCCTGAATACGATGGTTTGGAGATGACAAGGGATATCCGTAAGTCAAATCTTCTTAATCACATACCAGTGATTATTGTAACAGCAAAAAACGATGATGCACACAAACTGCAGGGATTTGACTGTGGGGCTGATGCATATTTGATAAAACCGTTCAGTTCTGATGAATTGAAACTTAGAATTCTCAAATTGGTCAGCTATCGTAGTATGCTCAGGGAAAAGTATAGTCAGATACTAATTGATAACAAGGAAATCTCGAAAGAAACGGATGCTCCGGAACAAGAAAAGAAATTCTTGATCAAGTTAAATAGCTTCATTTTATCCAATATCTCCCATCCTAATCTGAATTCTGAAATGCTTGCAGACAATTTGTGCTTGAGCAAATCCCAACTCAATCGTAAAGTGAAGTCTATAACAGGTATAAATACCGCTGCATATATCAAACAGTCAAGACTTGCTCATGCTGAGGTTCTTTTGAGGGATCCCGAAAGGGCAATCGGAGACATTGTTCTATTGTGCGGTTTCGAATCGGCAAGCTATTTCACCAAATTGTTCAAGGAAAAATTTGGTATGACACCGTCCGAATACAGAAAAGAGAATTCTTGATTTATGAATTCGGACTTTATAAATTTAAGCATTATTTAAAAGTCTGTTTATAAGTGTTTTATATGACATAAATGCGCCGTATGTTATAATTACTTTGTATTAAATTGCTTCGAATGAACTAATATTTTCTTCACAATGCACTGTGTGTTATAACAAGAGTACTCATAATATTTTTATTTTGCATTTATAATAAAATGCAAACAAAATGCCGTTTGGCATTGTAATCTAATAGTATTATGGGAAATACAAACAGCAGAATACTTGAAAAAGTTGCGGTGCTTCTTCAGAAAATTAAAGATGCTCTTATCTACGATTTGGAGGAAGAGTTTAAAAGTGTAAAAGAAGCCCTTGTTAAGATTGATAATCCTGACAATAAGGACAGTAAAGAACTGATGAAGTTCATGGAGGCAAGAATGAATATCGTAGATGCCATTTTTGCTCGGGTTGGTTATGATATAAGTCATTACGAGAACCTGAATGATGTCCGCAAATTTGTAGAAGAGCTTATCCGTGTGACTGAGAAAATTGGTAACACGATGGATAGCATTGCCAATGCGTCTGCTGATGGTAAAGTATCCGGTGAAGAATTGACAGAAATTGCTAAGAATGTAATTCCTCTTATTAAGGATATTGTAGGGCTTGTCCGTACTATTATGGATATGGAATGGGACAAAGTATCAAAAGATATCATTGTCTCAGGCGAAGATATTGGTCAGTATATACAAGAGAACATACTGACAAGAGATTTTGCCCGCAAGGTGTTTGATCATATCTTAATGACCCTATTGAAGAATGCTCAAAGCGTATTCAAGGACGAAATAGATTTCGTAAAACTCACCATTGAAAGTGGAGTAAAAGATTTGGTAAATAATGTGAGCGATCTGAGCAATGAAATAAGGATATCGCTAGAAGACATATTAAATGATGCTCAAGCAGATATTGAGCATATAGAGTACAATATGAAAGAGACTCTCGAAGATGCCTCATTGTTGTACAAAAAGATGAAAGACCACATTGGTAACGATTTTGTGCAGACGGCACAGGACATGAAAGACACTTATGTTAAGATAGCGCACGCATTGAGTATCACTAACTCCATTCTCGAATTCCTCGGCATTCTTGAAGAAAAGCAGTTGACATTACAATTGCCTAAGCAGATAAAAGAGCTTATCGGTAAAGTGCAAAGTTCCGCAGACAAGGTATCTGGAGCTATCGGTTCGGCTGAAGATACAGCTTATGAACTTGTAAGCAACGCCACATCGAATATTGTGGACGAGATGAGCGATGTAATGAAGACCACTAAGGAGGTAACCGGTATTGGTGTAGCTGCTGCAGGAAAACTCGACATACAGTTGCAGTGTGTAGAAAAAATGGTGAACAGCGGTACGGCCGAGTTCGAAAAGGGACTTGCACAAATGGTTGCCGGAGCTAACGGTGCTTTGAGAAATGCATCAAGTTATGCATCGAAGGCTCAAAGTGCATTGGGCGATTTTAAAGGGGAACTTGAGAATATAAAGAATTTCCGTTATACTGTGAAGGTTAATGTCTTGAGTTGGGAAAATATCGTTGACCTGTTTACCCGACCTGTAGAGCATTTCAAATCTATCTATCCTATAAACAGCATACAGGATGCAGAAGATCTGATGCGGAAATTCATGGATATCCTACACAATATCAATCCTGACATACCGGACTTCGGTTCACTGAAGAATCTTCTTGAAGACCTTCTGCGCAAACTCCAGCAGCATGTGATGAAATATATCACAGAGGTAAAGAATAAAATGAAGGAGCTTGGCAATGAAGCTAAAACCAGACTTCAGGAACTTATAAATAAGGTATGGGATTGGTTCCAGCCTATAGTCACCACTATACGTAATATCATCGAAACCTTGAAGGAGCTGGCTCTAGTTGTAAAGGAGAAGATGAGCGAGGTGATAGGGGATATAAAGGAAGGTGTAAATATCATTGCCGACCATTTGCAGGATGAATTTAATGAGATAAAGAAAGGCTTTACCGAACTGACAAACGATGTAAAAGAAGGTCTGGATAAAGCCGGAAAGAGTGTGAATGACATCGCCAAAACAATGGGCGATAAGATTAATGAGATTGAGAACGGAATAAATACCATTGCGACCGACATCAAGAATAAGGTTACAGATGCTGTCGACCAGGTGGAAGACGGATTGAATACAGGTGCTAATCAGGCATCAAATATTTTGTCTGACATTGTCAAGGACTTTTCCGATAATTTCGGCAAATATAAAAAACAAATGCCGAAGATGCCGGAGATGAACATGCCAAAGATGGTGAAAAACACTTTTGTAGAACCGTTGACAAATGCTGTGAACTGTTCGCTCAAGGAGGTTGTGGAGCTTGATGTCCAGTGTCTCTTCGACTTTAGTCAGGAGCGTAACGACTTGATGAAATGTGTGACATCACTCAAAAAAGATTATACCAGACTGACGACTATAATAGAGAAAAAACCAGAACTGGCAAGTATCCTGAATCTTGACGAGACTCTTGGCATTCTCGCTTTTGACGGTGCTGATGTTGCAATAGAAATGCCTGACATCGCTGCACTTGTACAGCAGGAAGTACTGCCCGACCTTAACGTATGGGCTCATGGTATGTTGACAACAATCCAGACATTGACTGACAAGAAGGTGTGGAAGCAACGTCTCGATATCGTATTGACTCAGCTCAAAGCGGAATTCAAGAACGATCTTGGCAATATCACCGGACTTATATCAAAAGAGGGGGCAATGAAACTCCTGAGAGACTCGTCGGCTGTAAAGAAAGATTTGAAGGACAATCTTAATATTACCGACTATATCACAATTCTGGAAACAGCAGTTAATGATGTTGTTATCCCTGATCCGGAATATTTCTATACTAGCTTCAAGCAGACTATACTGGCGGTTATATCAAAGCTTACAGCGCGTATAGTGGCTGAGATTCAGAATATCAAGGATAACATCGTCAATATAACTTCGGCAGTAAAGAAGACTTTCGAAAATATTCCTGCAGCTGCCGAGAATCTTGTACAGAAACTGCAGGATGCTATTGACAAAAAAGCTGCTCAGATTGGAGTTGCCGTTTGTGCACTCATTGAGAATATCATCGGTACTGCACGTACCATTGCTGATATTGCAAAGGGACTGCCTGACAGAATTAATAAGGTAAAGGATTTCTTCACAACCGAGGTTTTGACAATCCTTAAGAATCTTGGTTCGACTATAGAAGACAAACTTAAGGACTTCGCCAATAAATTCCTGGAACGTCTTGAAGACCTTGCTAGCGAAGTATGGCAGCGCATTAAGAACGAGTATATCATTCCATTGTTGAATTATATTAAGAACCAGGTGATATTCTTTGTCAAACATGTTATCCGCAATACTGTAAGAAAGATAGTAGAGGCGATAACTAATGTTCAGGAGAATGTGGAGAACGGTGTACAGGAAATGCTAGGCAAACTTCCTACTTTAAATTCACTCTTCATGGCCGAACGAGACTTCATACAGAAGTTCCGTAGCGTATATAATACTGTGAAGGACATAAAGGAAGTAAAGGATTATATCGAACAGGCCGACCTTGTCAATGGTATCTCCAACTTGAACCAGTTGCCTGGTCTTATCAACGTGATTGACAAGTTCGTGAAAGACAATCCTGCAGTTATGGATAAACTGAAGGAGCTTACTCTCAGTATAGAAATAAAGACAGATTTAAAGATTGAGGTTTCTTACGAATATGTTATCTGGATTCAGAACATTCTTACTTCAACACTCGACTTTGTTCAAAGTGATATGGGCTTGAAGGAGGTCATTAGTCTTGTACAGTCTCTATATAAGGGCATACCTGAAAGTATCAAGAATGATATCGCCGATGTCATGCCTTCACTGCCGTCATTGCCGAAGAACAGCTTTACTGACATGTTGAATGATGTAAGTTGCAGCTACGACCTTGATAACATGATGTGTAACATTACTCTGCTTGACCTCAAGACTGATGAAAAAGACATTGACGGATTTGACGCTTCACTGAAGCTGCAGTTATTCATCATGGTGGGACGATACACAAGTGAAGAGTTTATCGAGGTAGAAGAGATAACCGACGATAATACTGAAGATAAGAATGAAGATGAGACTGAGGATTCTGCCGATACCGAAGAAGAAAAAGAAGACAATAGTGTTCCGGCTGTATTCTTCACCATCATGCTTAGTGGAAAGGTTCTTTTCAGTAAAAATCTCGGTGAGAACCACAACATGGAAATAATGGCAGAAGGAAATATCGGTGAGATGCTGAAGAAAGACAATGCTATGAGCGATACTGCTATTGGTTTCTGTATGTCGAAGAAAGATCCGGAAAAAGGTGTGACGAGTATATTCCATGGCTTTGGTTCAACAAAAGGTCTTAATGGTATATTCTATATCAATTTCAAGAGAATCAGTAGCGAAGCAAATCCAAACCCAGCCGATCTGCTCAGTACCGAATACCTTGATATTCGTATAGGAAATTATCCTATGACCGGATATGTGCTTTACAACCATTCATATCCGGAGGATGTGCAGGCAATTCTCGATGAAAAAGAACCTGTTGAAGGATTCAGTACCGGAATTATGGGAGGATTGGAAGATGTTGAATTCATACTGAAGCTACGGCAGAACAAGTTCTTTTCAACACTGCTTAAGGACGATATATCAGCCAAGTTCTCGTTGCAGTTGCTATACGATTATCTTAAGGGCTTCAAGATGGATGGCGGATATTGCTTCCATATTGATATTGACTGTAACAACAAGAAGATCGGTCCGTTGACACTTGCAAATCTCGGAATTGATATCGGTTGTCCGAAGAATGATTTCGGAACTCTCAGACTGGGTACCGGCACTACGTTCAGCTTACAGATGGGCGAAGCCGTATCAATGTCGTTTGAGAACCTCAAACTGGGTTTTGATATAAATATTTTCAAGAAAGACTTCAGTCTAGGCGATTTTGATTTCGATTTCAATTTCAAATTCCCTGATGGTATCGGCGTTGCCATTGATTGTCCGGCTGTAAAAGGTGCGGCCATAATCAACTATAATCAAGATACCGGTGAGTTGTTTGGTGCTCTTGAGCTTGATGTCATAGAGAAATTTGGCGTTTCTGCGATGCTTTTGCTCGATCTCGGTATCGTTGACGGTCATTTCTTCAGCATGATGGCGATGCTTTCTACACGTTTCTCTCCAGGTATACCTCTCGGTATGGGATTTTCACTTACAGCCATTGGCGGTATGCTGGGGTTGCAGCGCATGCTTGACTATAATGCTATTCGTGAGGCTGTACGTAGCGGAACGCTCGAAAGTACATTCTTTGTTTCTGATGTGGTAAAACATATTGCAGAAATGAAGAAAACAGCCGAAAAGATTTTCCCTGCAAAAGAAGACCAGTTCTTTGTAGGATTGTTGGGGCAGATAAGTTTCGAACCGGTAGTGAAATGTACAGCCGGATTGATGTTGCAATTGCCTGACCCGTTCGAGATAATCCTTGTGGGAATCTTGAAGGTGTCAATAGAGGATACTGATATTATAAGGATTAATGTAGCGTTCTCGGGCAGTCTTGATTTCAAGAAGGGGCTTCAGTTTGATGCTTCAATCTACGATTCGTCAATCGTAGGTATCACACTTGAAGGCGACATGGCATTCCGTCTGTTCTGGGGCGGAGATACGAAAGGATTCCTGCTGAGTGTCGGTGGTTTCCATCCGGCATATAAACCGGAAGCGGGTATGCATGTTTCGGATATGCGCCGACTGTCTATGAAACTTGACTATGATGTTCTGAGGGTTGGACTGGAGACATATTTTGCTGTTACCTCTAATTCATTCCAGATAGGTGCTCGTCTTGACATAAAGATTGGATGGGATAAGTTTGGTATCATCGGATATGCTGGTTTCGACGCTTTGTTCCAATTCGATCCATTTATGTTCATGTTCAGTATAGAAGCTGGCATGGCTGTGATGGTAGGACGCTTAAAAGTCCTTTCGATAGACTTGTCATTGTCGCTTAGCGGTCCTAAACCTTGGAACGCTAAAGGTAAAGCAAAATTCTATTTCCTATTTATACCTGTTAAGGTCGGTTTTGATATAACATGGGGTGACAAACAATCTGAACTGCCAAAGAAACAGATAAATGTTATGGGGCTCTTCAAAGAACAGGTTAACAATCCAAAGAACTGGTTCGTTGATGAGTCTGGACGTGACTGGGATGTAGTAACCATTGAGAATAAGGTAGGACAGTCTGAAGATACAAGTGAGGTTCTTATTCTTGCTCCTGGTAGTATTTTGGCATTCAACCAGAACGCTATACCTATGGAGGAAACCATGGATCTCTGTAACAATGCTGTTCCTACCGACTATAAAAAGATGATGATTGATCAAATAGTCTTGAATAAGAACGAACGACAAATTCTCAATGCTGAAGAGAATAGAAAAATAGAAGAAAACGAGAATTTCAGACTTTCGGTTGTTGGTGTAACTTTAGACAATGATTTTGCTCCAGCTCTTTTCAAATCAATGACTAATCAAGAGAAATTGGAATCAAAGTCTTATAAGAAATATGCTTCTGGATTTACACTGAAAAATGATGGAAGCAGAAAGGTTGGTAAAGGAAAAACTGTTGAACTTGGTGATTATGACTATGAATATGGAGAATACAAAACTCATGAATATAATCAGGTCCAAACTGAGTCAATGGCACCACTGACAAGTGCAAATAATGTTACAGGAAAGCGTGTCACTTATCATAAAACTGATAAGACAGCTATTAATCGTTATATGAAGGTTCTTGATTCAATTCAATAAAAAATATACATATTATGGGTAAAGTATATATATTTCCATATCTTCGAAAGGGTCTCGCCAACTATATTGATAAGGATGAAGACACTAAAGGAAAGAAACGTGCAGAAATACAGGTTGGCCTTAAAGTGAAAGCGTCAACCGTCAACAATACAGATGATAGTTTCAATACGGATGAATTTGTAAAAGGGAAGTCAATAGAGCTTTTGGGGCCTTCCGATATCAAGATGTTGAGTAGTAATGCTATCATCCGCATGTCACCGGCTGAAACCGGTGACATACGGATCAATTGCAAGTACAGTCCGTTTATCGAATTCTATGAAGAGGATCTTCCTTGGCGCTATACACCACTGGCGGCCGATCATCCGGATTTTCATCCTTGGATGGCTCTTATAGCCGTGAAAGAAGACGAGATGAAGGTCAGTATGCATGGAAGTATAAAGATTGTGGAACTTAATCTTACAGCCGAACGTTATATAGAAGTATTTCCTACATCCAAAGTGTTGAAGGATGTAGCTCATGTACAGATTGATACGAAAGATGACCGACTTGAAAATAATAGTGATGAAAGTAGGATAGAAAAACTGGTAAATGAGATTCTTGAAGAGAACCCTGACTGTGGAATATCGCGTATCCTATGTTCAAGTAAGTTAGAACCAAGCACTGTTTATAATATTCTCCTTATTCCTTCCTACGAGTTAGGGCGACTTGCAGCGCTTGATTTAAGTATTGACTCTACAGGTCTCAACACATGTGCCTGGTCATCAACTTTAGAAGAACAAATGAAACGTCCAAACGGCATGACCTTTCCACTTTACAAAAAGTGGAAGATAACTACATCGTTTGGTGCGGACAACTTCATAACATTGGCTAAAAAACTCTTCCACACCAGTGAGAAAGAGTATGAAGAGATGAGGGCATATCTTGATGTTGATATTGCTCAGAGTGGACTGATCTCTGCCCATGTAGAATCCGAAAATGCTGTTATCGATGTACCAGCTTCTCTCATCGTTAATGAGAAACCGACTAACTTACGCGAAGAAGACGATGATTATCGTCAGATCTTAAAGGAGACACTAATGCTCAATCCTGTCCTCTCTGAAAATGAGAGCGAGGAGATTGATATGGAATCTGACCCTTGGATTGTTCCACCTGTATATGGTGCGCGTCATAAACTTACAACAAAAACGGAGTTTGAAAATAATACTATTAACGATAACCATTATAATATAGTAAATGATGTCAATCTTCGTATGCGCAACCGTATAGTGGCGGGATTGGGGGCACAAATTGTGAAAAAGAATCAGGAACAATTCGTGAATCGTGCCTGGAAGAAGGTTGAAGTAGTTAATACCGTTAATCAAGTTATTCGTGAGTATTACCAGATGAATCAGGTAAACGAATGTGCCAAAGAACGTAGTCCCCGTACGGATATCTTTAACCAAAAGGACAAAGTTACTGAGAATACCATCGGTCTTCTCAGCGATGCTGCTCTGAAAATGCTACAATCGTCAGGCATTTACTACAATAGTGTTGCCCCTGACAAGATGCTTATGGTTGCAAATACAGAGATGAACAAGCAGGAGAATCCAATATCAAAAATAGGGTTGCCACGTGAATTCCTTTTGGAACTTTATGATCCAAAACAGTGGGAAGGAGCGCGAAGGGAAGGTATTATATTGGATAAAATCAAAGAGACTACCGGTAAAAATAGCCGTTTGGGAGATAGTGCATATCAGACATTCTCAGAATATGCATTTCTTGACAAATTTTTATATGTAAGGTGGAAAAATGATAAGGCATATTTCTGTCCAAGACTAACAGATAAGGATTGTTTAGCTCTTGATGATGCTTCATACATATATCACCCATTAACAGGATGGTATGATACAGCTTATGATATATGTTCTGCTGTTCAACGTGTTAAAGAGAATGGAGAATATTATTTTTATATTAATTCTCTTATCAGAGCTTTGTCACTAGTAAATTTGAACAAGAAGGGGGTACTTTATGACAGTACGAAAGTTTTCAATTATGTTAATGTAAGACCTATAAATGTTGTGTCAAAACAGGGATATGGTTATATTTTAGAAGGTAATTCTTTTTCTAATAAGAAATTGGATAAGCCGCTGGCAATTGAATATCAACGTGATAATGATAAAAAAGAATATCTTTTCTTTATTACGAAGGATTACTTTGATAAACGAATAAATAATGTTAAATATTCACTCAGATACAAACAGAACTCTTATAGTTGTGAGTTGAATAGAAATGGTGGTTTTAGCGTAAATTTACCGGATGAGCCATCTTCGCCGGAATTAGATATATATAAATTTAACAGTTATTCGAAATTCTTATTTGATGAAATCTCATATACTATAGATACGCTTCGTGAAGCTATGAGAGATTATGACAGATGGTTTCATGATGATTATAATAAGGAAAAAAGAAAAAGTACATTAAAAAAATTTCCATGGAGCCAATTCTGTATATTTCAATCCAATAAGACTATTGGGTTCTCATTTAAAAAAATAGAACACCCATGGCAGATTTGGAATTTCAAGGATGCTTTTGACAAAAATATAATCCGATCAGATAATAATCTTCTTACATACTATTACTCGACATATATTTATGCTATTGAGGAAATTCGTTCAAATTTGAGCAAATTTGAAAATATTCTTTATCAGCCTACTCATATAGATGTTGGAGATCTGGATTTAGATGACTTCAGTATTATAAGGGCCAATGAACTTGTCAAGGATGTTCAGAAGACGGAAAATGACATAGACCTTAGTACTGACGAACTGTTGACTAAAATTAAAGCAGAATATGCCAATATTAAACGAAAATTTGCTGACCGTAAGACTCCGGCAGCGAAAGTGGAAGATAAAGATCATATTATTTCCGATGAAATTCCTAATCCTGACCAGTTGGCGAAAGATCGTATTGTGAATATTGTCAATGAATATGGTATCACGGAGGTGGCTCAGTTGAAGGACAACTTTAATAGCAAATATCCGATAATGGTATATCCTGATTTTCTTGACCCTACTTTCTTTTATCTGCGTGAGTTGTCAGTAAACTATGTACTTCCTGGTGCCGGCGAACTGCTTAAGAATACCATATCATGCTTCTATAGCAACCCTGCTTTTGAAGAAGCATTACTCATGGGTATGAATACAGAGATGGGACATGAACTGTTGTGGCGTGAATATCCGACCGATCAGCGCGGCTCTTATTTCCGCAAGTTTTGGGATCAATCTGAACTTCCAAAAAAGGACGAGCTTGATAAGTATTTTGATGTCGAACCACTCCATAATTGGGACTCTTTACTTGGTAAAAACCATATGCAAGGCAAATCTCAGATGCTAGTGTTTGCTATCAAGGGAGAACTGATGCAGGTTTTCCCTGATACAGATATTTATCTGCGGGAAAAGGATACAGATAGGGTATTGAAAGCATGTATGTCGTCATGGCTCACAGAAGATACATACCTTGTAGGTTTCCAAGATATAAAAAAGGAATATCTTTACAAATACTACCTCGTATTTGAGCAGATGCCGATGTCGTTGCAGTTTGACCAAAAAGACGGTGCACCTATCAATAATTCATTTAATGTGGTAAAGCCTTGCATTTTTGCAATACCTGCAGGGCAGAAGCCCGTCTGATTTTGCCAATCAAAATTATAAGATATACTATGCTAATAATTACATTCAATTTTTTTGAATGAAAAACATACGATAAAAATGGAAAAATATCAAGACATATTGCGTGACCAGACTGGAAGAAATTTTGCAAAGAAAGGAGTGAACACATCGTTGATGATGTTCCCTGTGCGTCTGGAAACAAAAATCATGCAGCATGATTACAGCACTATTGCTGAACCAGAGAATTCGCTCCAAGCTTTTCAATCATTGGCTAATGTACTAAATGAGTACCACAAGCCTTGTGACGATGTCAGTTTTATCAATGTGAAGAAGGCTATTGTCAAGATGAAGACCGATGTGGAGATGATTGATATGATGTACAGAGAGGATAAAGCTGTATTACTTGAACTTACGCAGAATCTGTACAATGCATTCCATACTGTAGAGTTACAGGATGCCTTCATGCCTGTAATTACTTCGCTTAAGGATGTTACTTGCGTATCAACAATAAGCGATAAGGCTTCTGTAGCATTTCTGGACAAAATGGAGAAAATTACCAGAATGTTAGTTGAGACAGTAACCAGACCTGACTACAATGGATGGTTACGTAAAATGAACCCTGATTATTACTCTCAGCAGGCTCAATATACTAAGGCACTAAATCATTTCCGTAAGGTTTATGAGTTCCTTAAAAATGTCGATAACGAGGTTTACCGTATTCCTCAGGGAATGGTCTATAGGGAGCAGCTTACCCGCTATAATAACCTTGTTAAAAAATGGAATACACTGCTTGATAGCAATATTTCTGGTCAAAATAGTGCTGATATTCTCCTTTGGCGTTATAATTATGCCGAAATAACAGCCCCCAAAGGTAGCCCCGCATATATAAACAGCATGAATGCGCGCAGTGCACTTATTAAATTTGTAAAGGAAAAGCTTTTCCCAGAAATTAAGCAGTTCCAAAATGGCAAATGGCATAAAATCTTTCAATATCTAGAAACAAATCTTGGAACGAAAGATATGTCTTCTGACAAACCGTACCAACGATACAGCATATTGGCAACAAGATTACTGTCTCTTGAAATTCTTCTTGCCAAGTACCGTTACAATAAGGATTACGATTATCGGAAAAATCTGCGAAAGGATTTCTATAAGAAATTAGATTCTACAAAATTTTTGATAAATCATGTGTACTGCAACTTCTATGCAGAACAAAACTTATTATGTAAAATAAACAAAACTATCATCAATCATTATAAAGAACTTGTTAATAGCTCCAAAGAATGTAATCTTGAATTAAATATCGAGAGTTGTAAAGTTATACATAAATGTAGTTTCTTAAGCAAAGAAGCAAAAAAGAGTCTTTGTGTGCGCATATATCCAGATGTAGTAGCCATGACAGAGACCGTAAAACAAATTAACCGTGCAGAGTATCTTGTAGGTAAGAGTTTTTGGTTGAAATATATTTTCAACAACAATCGTAAGTTGGCAAAAGACAGTACTGAGATAGAGAATTACAATCATTCGCTTTGGTTGTCAATCTGCGATCTATACCCTGCTCACCGTTCCGCATTCATCCTTAAACAAACTTTCCCAAAAGAAAACTATAATGTGATGTGCAGAAAGGCAAAGCAGTTCAACGACAATAAACTGTCTGAAGATGAGTTTATTAAAGAAATTGACCAAAACTTTGTAAATTCATTCCCGACAACATATGTTGATAACGAGGAAAAACTTTTCACTATTCCTACCACCAGCCTCTTGCCCGACCGTTTTGTCCTTCGTGCAGAAATAAATATTAATAAAAGCAAGAAATGTACTATGGTACACTACGGACATCGTCTTCCTGCGGAACTTCAAATAGGTCTTGACCTCAACAATCTTGAAGATTCAACCGTAGTGAAATCGGGTACTGACAATCAGAAACAACTTTATCTGAATGGTAGCCTTAGCTGGATGACTGACTATGATTTGGCAGAGAAAATGGGTATGGCAATATCATTACCTCTTGAAGAAATGAGATATGAAAGAAGCGATACTAAAACAGACCGTATAAACGCAAGGGAGAGATTGAAAAGATTATATAAGTTGCGTAAGATGTACGAAAATTCAAAAAATACAAAAATAAAACAAGATATAGAGAGAAAAATCGAGATGTTCCAAAAGAGAAGAGAAATCAAATCCTCTATTCGGCTACGTTCGTTCGATTTCTCTTCAATTTATGTGTATGGTATTAATGAGGCATCTGCTGATGAATGCTCCAAAATTCTTCATGATTTGATGTGCGGTCATCTCTATTCAGATTATCCTATGGATATTATTTCGTTCGAGACTCCTTCGAATATACTTGATGACAAAGATACTGAATTTGTATTTGACAGCTCTGAGGAAAAACAACGTGAGCGTTTCAAGTATCAGGTTCATAATTGTGTTTACCCTCACAAACCGGAACCAAATAACGACCTCGATATTCTTGATCGTCTCTGCTGCTTTAAGGAGAGTGTATTGGGCAATCTTGACGATCCTAAGTCTGCAGGTTCCGCTGAGATACAGTTGTGTAGAAAAGTTAATGAATTAATGATTGACTATCTGGCTCAAAAGGGGAATCCACTTATAAAAGCGATAAAGAAGAATAATGATATCTACAGTTTCGTAGCAAATGATGTATTGCCTCGTGGACCGTTCCCAATGCTGCGTATTTCTGACCAGCCTTATGGTATTCTTCCTATATGTGACTTCCGTAATTTAAAGGTGCGAAGATCTATTGGTATCGTGAAAAAGTTTCTTTTAGCATTGACTACACATTGGAATAAGATTGTAGAAAATAATAATGTCAAATGTTACGGTAAAGACAATGGAGATGCAACGACTGTCACTACTCGTGATTATCTGGATATTCTTAACAGTACGCCTCGTAGTTCTGCTTTTTATGAACGTGCGCTGATCAAAAATGAAAATGTGCTCAATGCCGAGTTTTTCCGTGGTGAAGAAAATAGCCGTCAAATTGAAGAATTGTTTGCCATAGCTAACGATCTGGGTCTTGTAAAGAGCAAGGAGGAATTGAAATCTATCATACCAAACTATGACTATATCCCTGTCATTGATTTTCTTACCGAGACCGACAAGGATGGCAATGCCATTGAAAATAGCGTAACAAAACTTGTTGATGGCTTGAGGATTGATAATATAGTCTCTTATCTTAAAAATAAAATTGAAGATGAGAACAACAAGAATATTAAAGGTATTCAACTTAGTACTGACAGCGAAGTTCTTAAGAATCAAGTCATTGAGTTTTTTGACCTGTTTAACTATCGTCTTGACGCATGGTTTATGGGTATGTTGAATAATAAGCTTCGTGAGCGTATGGAGAACAATACGCACAAAGTAGCTATAGGAAGTTTTGGTTGGTTGTTTAACCTCCGTGAAAATGAACTCACTAATGAGAATACCAATGAGTATATCCTTGCTCCTTCTGTCAATCATGCTATTACAGGCGCAGTTCTTCGCAGTTCGTATAATAACAGCCTAAAGAATGGTGATCAGAACTATGATATGAGTGTCAATCTGTCGTCAGAACGTGTTCGTTCAGCCATTCGTATCATTGAGGGTATTCAGAACGGTTTGTCTTTAGGTAATATTCTTGGTGCCGATCTTGAACGTTTCATACATGAAGCATATAAAACGCCTTACAAAGGACATCATCTTGAGATGGACGTGTGCATTTATCCTATGCGTAAGTGCTATCCTCTTGTTGATATGAAATCCAATAATGATATATCTGTAATCAATGGAGCTGCACTTCTTGAGGATTATCGTAAAGAAAAGAATTACGCAATCAGTATGGCTCGTGGCAATAATGATAAATTGCAGATTTATTTGCGCAGCTGGATTAAACGGCGAGGTTTTTTCCCTGACCAGATTGATGTTGAGTTGAAATATGACTATCTGCTTGAACTTATTGATCAGGTAGATGATGAATACGATGCACTGACTGATGTTGTACTTTCGGAGAGTGTATATAAGCTTGTGATTGGAAATCGTGAGGCTTCTGACGCATTGGCTCAGGCTCTCAATGAGATGAGAAACATTCCAATGCCTGATGTGGTGAATATCCCTATCACAAGTGCACAGATTGATAATTATACAATGGCAATGCTTGATGTGGATGTTGTGCGTAATAGCAATACGACAAACATTCTTGCAGAAACAGAACCCAAAGTTGATGCGTGGATTGAACAGATGCTTGGTTCTATGAATAATATTTTTGTTTCTTTCAAAGAGAAAAACGATGACGATGAAACTGTTTACTCTCCTTCTGTCAGTCTTGGCGAACTGGGAATATCGGCATCAGAGTTCGTATATCTCTCAGCCGATAATGCAGCGTTTACTAAGTTTATTGAATTGCAACGTTGGATGAAAGGTTATGATTATGCATCTGTTGTAGAGGATGTTTTGGCAACCGATTGTCTTGACAGTCATTCTCTGTCAGAGATGCAAGTTGCAGCAGATGAAGTCCGTAGTCTTCTTGTGTCAGCTCATGCTTTGCGTAATGAGGAGATGGTAAAAAGTACGGGAATGCCTGACCATTCTGTCGTTGACAATATGAGCGGAGCGTATTATAAGCTTGAGGGATACATCAAGCGTATGCTTGACGATATTGCTAAACTACTTAATGAGCAGATGGCAATACAGAATCCTCAGACTAGTAACTACGACATTACCGTATTGCCTGATGATATCACTCTTAAGGCCATTGCTTTACTTATAGACTCCTATCGAATCGGACAAGTTACAGCACTCAATGAGATTGAGCCTGATCTCGTCATCGGTAACCGTAAAATGGTAGAAGATATCAAGGCTTGGAAAGAAATCGTTAATAAGCAACATTCTCTTTTTAAGAGTCTGCAATCTGTATATGATGATTTCTGTCAAAAGCTCAGTAGTGTACAGAAGACTATAGCGGCAGCTACAGTTCCTGATTATACAGTTTTCACTACTGCCATTCAGACGTTGCTTGTCAATGGCTTCAAAGTTGTTGCTACATTCCAGCCTGATGAGTACGTTCCTCTCATAAATCTTGCAGCACAAGCATGTGGTAATTATTTCAAGAATATTGACAGGATTGGTCTTGAGACTCTTATTGGCGATCTCGCTCAGGTTAAGAAACCTATAATGAATCTTCACAAGATACGTATGTTCCAGAAAATCAACGATCTTGATGTTGCTCCTATAGTACCGATGCAGATCGTTTCAGAAAATAGTGAAGTTGTTGGTGATGAGTGGCTTGGTGCTGAGGTCTCATCTGAGAATGCCGTTACTGATGCATTTACATATATTGTGATGAATCCTGATCGAATTGTAAAGGCTACTGAGAGTGGAAAACCTAAATTGGCAGGTTTGGTATTTGATCATTTTGTTGACCGTATTCCTTATCGTGCTCAGAGTGCAGCCGTGAGCTTCGCTTATGATCAGCCTGATGCTGAGGCACCACAGACAATACTTCTTGCCGTTTCAACAAAGGACGGAAAGAAGAGTCAATGGAACGAAGATATGCTGGTTAACTCTTTAAAGAGTGCTGTCCATATGATTAAGACTCGCACTGTCACACCAGATTTGATTAGCCGCGATTCGTGGACAAGTGGTGTTTTCCCACTTCTTGAGTACAAAGAATATTAGAAAAACATTTAATAGTTGAACATATGATTAAGGTTGCTGATTATCTCAAAAAATATGTAGATATCAGACATTTTAATGCTGATTCATTTACAGTAGATTTAAATAAAACGCGTATTGAGGGACGTACCCGTAACAATGATATCACTGAAGCTCTGCGGCTGCGCGTACATGATCCTCTATGGATGTTGACCCGTCAGTGGCAGATGGGTGAGTTTCGTGGTAACAATGCAGGAACAGCTATGTCTGTTCGTTGTATCATTAAAGAGGAGGACTGTTCAATTGATCCTATTGAACCTGTTACAGAACAGATGAATCCGGAAATTGATCTCTTTGCCCGCATTGAGGCTGCTACATTTGCGTTGGATTTGTATAGAGAAGATCATGATTTTGTGGAAACAAAAGCTTTCAGGGATGAGTGTCGAACCCTTTACGGCATCGATCAGAAGTATCTATACAGTTCCAATAAGACAGTCTTATCTAGTAATGATATATTGGAATATGAATACTTGCTTAATACTAACAAAGCAGATTTTATAAAAGGATACGTAAATAAATCCTTTGATGGAAGTAAATTATATGAAGCATTGACCACAGGAAAGACTATCAGAGGTTTTGAACCTTACAGAGATAAATTTATTAACTGGTTTCGTGATAAGTATAAACCGACAAGTAAGTCTAATGACCATTGGTTAGATGAGGATCTTTGTTATGAAGTTGAAGCTTTTGCTGGTGAAAAACATTTCAAAGGTGATCGATATCAGGGGGGGCGACTTTCATGGTACTCATTCGATTACGATAAGGATTATAAAAGGGATGATAATATAACCATTAAAAATGATGCAGAAACAAGAGTCCCTGATAAAGTTATTAAATTAAAAAATTCTTTATATGATAAACCAAATGAAGAATATGTTTTAAATGCTGGACATAATGCAGTTACTTTAAATCTTGGTTTAAAGCCTAAACGTAATTCACAGCAGACTATATTGATTCCTGGTTCTAAGCCTAGTATGGAACAGGACATTGAAAATCTTATAAATGATATTATAGATTTTTCCGTTAAAAACGGAATAGATATTAAAGATGTTATAAATTCCATTGAAGGTAAAAACCTAAAAGGGAGTATGGAGTTTAATACTATCAGAAAGTTTATTATTGATTTATCAGAAAGAAGAAAAATTAGCTATGAGGATATTTTGAAGATTGTTAAAAATACGCTTCTTGAAAAAGTACAAAATAATGGTGATATTAAAGATAAAAATGAAGTATTGATATCTGAACGTCATGTCTTGGCTCTTCCAACTCCGGCAACTTTCGCTGCGGCACCTAATAAACGACTTTGGCAGATGGAAGATCGTAAAGTCTATATGGGTAACAGTCTTTCTCAGCAATCTGAAGCTAACGTTGTAGTAATGAAGTATGCTGCAATGTACTCTAATGATTGGATGCTGTTTCCTTTAGAGACTGAGATTGGAAAATATATCACCGTAGAGAAAATTGAAGTTATTGATACTTTCGGCGGTAAGACTGTGATTTCTGGTAATGAACGTGCTGGAAAGCTCGAGTATGATCAAGGTAGTATGGGGTTGCGTAATGAGGCTTGGCAAATGTTTACTAACACCAACTTTGGCAATCGTCGTGTAACTGATATTCAGGGGCTTTATTTTGTTCCCCAGTTAGCAGCAACAGTTGAGGGAAAGCCTATTGAGGAAGTGAAGATTTTACGCGATGAAATGGCAAACATGGTATGGGGGGTAGAGGAAGTCGTGCCTGATGGATGTGGTGAAACCCTTGATGCAAAATTCTATGCTACACATCTTCAAGCCTATGTTAATAAAGTTAACGAAAAGGGATTACCCAAACGTAAACCTCAAATTGTCCAATTTGCTGACGGTATGGATGCACAGATATTGTTACCTGAAAATGATGCGCAAGTGGCTAACTATCGCTATATGTTACAGTCACAAGTTCCTTACAACTGGATACCATTCATTCCTCAGCGAATAACAAATGGTCAGAGCATGAACAATCCGTTTTTCTTGGGAGGCCGTGAGATGATTCTTCGCCGTGGAAAGATGCCATGCTATCTTTACAACGAGAAGACTAATGATTTCGATATTCTTCCTGTTCGTCCGCTCGGAACCATTCTTCGTCCAGAGATTATCTTTGAAAACGGTATAAATAAAGAATTGCCTATGGTTATTCACGAAGAAGCAGTCCAGGCTACGGGTATCCGTTTGACAAAGAATTACCAGCGCGCCCGCTGGCTCAATGGTCGGACTTACAACTGGCTTGGACTTTACAAGCGTCAGTCGCATACTGAAGCCGGTAGCAGTCTCATTTTTGATGAACTGAAGCCGAATGAATAATATTACAATGGCGTTTTATCAATGTAAAAGAGAGTGGTCAAAAACTAAATTTTCCCTTTGAAAAGTTATATTTTATAACTGTAAAACTGAAAAAAATGGCCGTATCATAATTCATAAATGAGCTTGATATGGTTATTTCTTCAGGTTTTTATAATGTTCAAATTTCAAATTGAAGGTTCATTTTTTTAAAAGAATTTTGATACCCTCTATTTTGCTTTATATTAAGGATATTTTTCAAAAAAAATATATTTTTCTTGAAAAAAGTCTTTAGAAATTTGGTTATTAATAATTTTATTATTTTCTTTGTATCAAAGAAAAATGGAGATAAGATTATCATTGCGCCTCTAGCAGACCATCAGCGTAGGGGTAGTTCTTTGAATTTATATTATTTATTTTAAGATTGTACTGTTTGAGGTAGTTCTTTTCAATTGAGTTGAGTTTGTTTTTTGATTTACAAGATTGTTTTGTTTCTGCTTGATTCGTATTAATCTTAGGTGGGTCTTATACGTTCAATAGAGTTGCTAAACTATTACGATGGAATCACTTGCTCAATGTCCTAGTCACCGGCGCGGTTAATATACCGGCTGCGTGAAGTGGGGGGATGAGCGTAGGAGGTACAATTAATGCAACGAAATGGTAGGGGGGCTCTTACTGAGAGGTCCTTGAGAGATAGGGAAAAGTGATAAACACAAGAGAAACTTTATTCGAAAATGTCTGATTGAGTAGGTAACCTTTGGATTTCTTATCATGAGTGGTGAGATGTTCCTAGTGTGATTCTTCCATGATGCAGGGAGTAGAATGTGTTTTCAACCCGTTGCGAAAAGACTTGGAAGCCGTGTTAATAGAGACACGGCTTCTTTTTTTTATTATTATTAAGGGATATTTATTAAATGGCGCTCTTCTGTAAAATGTTTAATTTACATACTCTCATCATTAAAATCAAACTCTACCACCTGAGAATGCCCCATATTGTCCTCAAAAACAATCTCCAGACTTTGTTGTTCTGTAGATTGAGAGGTATAATATAAACGGAAGTCCCCTTTCTCTACTGGGTATCTGTCATTGGGAATGAATGGCTCACCGTCTTTCCCCATACGAAGTATGCCATCACCATCATACTGAAAATATCTGATAGTATATTTAGTGCCGGAATAGTCAGCCGGACAGGTTAAGGTGCAGCGGATTTCAATGGTTTCCCCTTGGCTGAGTTCCTTTGGGACAGGCATCGTTTCAACTATAAATGGAAATGATTTTGTGACATTAAGCTCATTGCTGCATGAACCAAATGTCATGCAGGCAATTATTATCACAAGAAGTGACTGTATATGTTTAATAGTTTTCATAATGTGTTATTACATTGATTTTGTTTGACAGATATTACATGATAATACGGATTCCTATCAATACTGAAGGTCTGAATAAATCCAGATCTGTTCCGAAAAGGAATGTTCCTTTGGCTTTAGCAAGGACCACGACATTATCCGTAATGAATCCTTCCATAGATAATTGGACACCAGCACCATAAACAAATCTGTTTCTTGCTTCAAGGTATGCACCATCAGGTAGCCACTTGTTTCCGTCATTTACTTCTTCATAACCTAGTGAAATACATGGGCCACCATAAACAAGGAAACTTTTTCCCGGACTTGAAACCAGGTGAAACATAAATCCACCTTCGCCCATGTAATCACGGACCGGAACCTTCAGTTCATTATAGTGATAGTTCTGCTGAAGATAATTTAGTCCGAAATGATAATAGTGATAGTTGCGGATATATCTTGTAAAGTTAAATCCGGCATTGAAATTACCGTCTCCAAATGTATTATGTTTCTGTAAAGGTACACCACCATAGAACTCAATTCCTTTTTGGTGTGGTAATAATCGTTGTGCCATTGTCGGTATGCTCAAACCGACAATAGCAATTATAATAACAAGTATCCTTTTCATCAGAATTTCAGTTTGAGGTTGTCAATGTTTTTTGCTCTTATTAAATCCTCATTCTCCATATAGAACGTCATTGTGCGACCACCGTTTCTTTCATAGAGAGTAACCTCCAAACGCTTGTCCTCTGGTAGTGTAAATTGCTCGAGTGCAAAAATGCTTCTTTCTTCCCTATGCCCTTTTATCCAGGTAATCTGATTGTATGCCCTTAATGGCTGGAGTATTCTTTCCTGAATAGCTGTACGTTTGGCAACCTTCTTATCCACTACCTTAAACGTAATAAAGTCCACGTTATAAGGCATATCAGTTCTGTTCTTTATTTCGGTATGGAAGTATAGAAGTCCATTATGGGTGTAAAGTCCGTTCAGTAAGAATTGCATACCAAACTGTTTTGCGCCAATATGTTTGAATTCCCTCTTGTCGTTCTGGTATATGGTTTTCATTATAAGTTTCACAAGTACGGGAGACTCATTACCTAATTCCTTGAAATAGATGTCAGCTTTATTGACCGGCAGATTGTTGTTTCCCGGATAAAGAAAATCCTTCATTTCTATACTCAGTTTTTCAGGTTCTTCCGCATATCTTACATTATATGAGTAGAAACTGCCATCATCACAGATAACGGAGAGATTGCATTCTGTTTCAAAGTCACGTACTGCAGCTTTTACTCGAAGTACATTTTCTGCATCATCAGCTTGTCCGGCAATAATGTTTGACGAGCCTAAATCCACATATCTTATGGGAGCCGGAAAAATTAGATGAACAGTCTTTTCAAAAGTTACTTCAAGTCCGTATGGGAGTACCACACGTCCCTGAGGTATGGTTCTGCTCATTCCCTGGAACAAGTCACCATGTGATTTTACTTCTGTATCCTGTGCTGATATTGTCTGCAAACCGAATGCGACACATATAGCCGCAATTAAGAATCCTTTTTTCATGTCTTCTGATTTTATTATTTTACTTGGTAGGCATCAGCATAAGTCTGTGCCCGCTTTTGAATGTTACCTTGATTGTTCTGATTTTCTTGACTAGGTAGTTGGAAGTTCCCTGCATCAGTCCTCTTGCAGCATCAGATATAATCTGGTCTTTTGCCGATGATGAGAATGTAAAGCTTGTTCCAACTGAGCCACCTACGTTTGCACCTACTTCCTTCAATGCATCCATTTCGTCAGATCCGGGAATGAATACCCCTTCCAAACCGTCCATGTCGTATGCAGTCAGTTTCACCGGATAGATATTTTCTCCTAGTTCTATGGTTGTAACATAAAGCATCATTCTGTTACCGGACAGTTTGCTTTTTGCTGTAAGGAGTGCATTTCTTGGAATGATGTTTTCACCGATACGTACCGATTCAAGCAATCTGAGCTGTAGAGTCTCATTGTCTTTGATTGTGGTAGTTCTATCCACTTTACAAGCTATTGTATTTTTCTGTGGATTGTCCCTATTAGCTGTAGGTGTGATAAATGACATATTCCTTTCCTTGGAGTATTCCTCTGTAAACTCTTCGTCTGTCATTGGTTGAATCAATGAAGACACAACCGGTTTTGAAGCCGGAAGCACCTCCATTGATTGGCCATTGAATGTCGAACTTATATGGCTTTTATTGGTTGTATCACTGACAGAAGTCTGTGTATTCATATTTGTTGGCAGATACTTTGAAGCCATCTGATAGGATTTTTCAAGTAGTTCCAACTGCTTTTCTTCCTCTGATTGGCTTTCCTCCATATCTTTTAGTTCCTGACGGAGATACTCCAGTTCCTCGCGCATTTGTTCCTTTTCGTAGTCATAATCATTTTCATAGAAATTGGAAACAGCTTGTGAAGCCGCCTGGTATTCACGTACGGAACGATCTATATGACTGCTACTTTCATTATTGTTATTTACAGTTGTATTACTGTTATTTCTGTTTTCTGTATCAGGTTCATTTGTGTTTTCAGAACTATACATTTCAGCTAATGTCCCGATAGCTCTTTCTCTGTCTTTATTTTTCTTTTCATCAGAACTGAATTCGTATGCCTTTTGCTTATCGTCCGTCAGCTTGTTATCCGTAGCCTGAGGTATATTTACGTTTAGTCCGGACTGTAACGCTTCCTTTTCCTTGTCTGCGTCTGTTGGCGCAAATATCAGATACATTGAAGCCAGGAAGAGGATACCAAGACCTCCGAAGACAAGAGCTTTCTTTGCCTTCTCCTTTTTTATAAGGTCAGTTCCTTTGCTTTTGTCACTGCTCATAATCTTGATTGTTTAATGGTTGGTTATTGTTATTCATAAGTTCAGGCATGTCAAGAGTATCTTCAGATATTGAGCCGTCAAACATTTCCATGAAGTCTTGTTGCTCATTTTGTCTGTCCTTTATAAAAAAGCCCATTATCATCCATAGCGATGCAAGAAAATAAAGCAGACACATGATTATAAGCACCCGTTTTCTCTGTTTGGGAGAAAGAGCTTCACATCTTTCTTTTATAGTTTCTTTAATGCCTTTTAGTATATTTCCCATGCTTTTATTTGTTTATGGTTTGTAAATCCCGGTTTTCCAGTACTACGAACTTCTCAATGGTAAATCCCTGAGGGTTGTTGTCTGAACGTACAGAGTTGACAAGATTACATTCAGTTACCAATGATCTTATGGTAGTGTTGCTACTTCTGACGATGTACTGTTTGGCAAATGTCACTACCTTGTAAGGATGTGAATCAAAATTGCAGCTTATAGAATCTATCTCTATGCGCTGATGGATATTTCCGGAAATGATTCTGTTGTAATATCCTTTCTCAGCCAAATCCTTGTAATAATCATAAGAAGTCTTGTCGGTTAGCATAAAGGCACGTTTCATATTGCTTTCTATGGCATCTTTGTCCGGAGCCAGTGTAAAGAACAGTTCATGAAACCTTCTTACGTGTTCTCTTGCTTCAACCGGACGGTTGGCTGCCGCATCCTGTGCCAATGCCAGTATAAGAGATTTACCGTTATCAAGTACATATATCTTCTCTCTTTGTTCCCTTGCAAATGAGAAGGAGGCAAATATGGCAATAGCGGAAACCAACAGACAAAGTCCTGCAAATACCATTACATAGAGTCTTATATGCTTGAATGAAGTCTCAATATTTTTCAATGACTTAAATTCCATAATCAGAAATATTTATATTGTATCATTACTTTATAAGTGTTCCTTTTATTCTTCCGGCAATGTTTCCAACGGCTGCACCTGATACCGCAGCAACACCTTTGCCACCTGATATCGCACCTTTGCCTGCACCTTTTGATGTATCGTTGATATTCTTACCATAGTTGCCAACACCACCACCGGCTTCGACAATCCATCCGGATACGGTTGGTACGGTAAAGAATCCAATGATTCCAATAAGTAGAAATACGATATATACCGTATTGTTCAGGTCGGGTACGAATGTTGGATCACTTAGCGCTTCAATATCCTGCTGCATCATAAGAATCTGTATTTTGGTAAGCATTGCCGAAAAAATGTCTGAAACCGGGAGCCACTGCCTTAGCCATAGCATCCTTAAATGCCATAGAACCAGCAATGTGGAATGCCAT
>OGZV01000689.1_pt1 | contig 35927 bp, 33 predicted proteins | sample 1576861 | NCBI WGS metagenome assembly OGZV01 (sample SAMEA3541501, study PRJEB24748) | human gut metagenome | biome: human gut; feature: human-associated habitat; material: faeces | place: China | collected 2012
GAGCTTATATCCCCATAAATAAATTTAGGGGCTTTACGCTCGCATTTGGTAAAAATTTTCATCTCTTTAATCTTATCCGTAATTGTTGGTCTTATCCTTGGCGAAGAAAATTTACCATGGCTCAAAGCTTATCTTGCGCCATTTGGTACAATGTTCATCAATTTAATCAAAATGATTATTGTACCTGTAGTATTAGCATCTTTAGTTTGTGGTGTTGCTAGTCTAGGTGCCACAAAAAAACTTGGTCGCATTGGTATCAAAGTTATTTTATTATATTTAGTGACAACTGCTGTTGCTCTTATCATTGCCCTTGGTTTAGCTTCTGTTTTACAACCTGGTTTAGGTATGGATTTAGTAGCTGAAAAAGCTCCTGATATTAAAGAAGCTCCTGGTTTTATGGACGTTTTAGTTGGTATGATACCATCTAATCCTATCATGACTATGGCAAAAGCTGATATGCTTCCTCTCATTGTGTTTGCATTAGCTATTGGTATTGGTATCACTGCTGTAGGCAAAAAAGGTCAGCCACTTCTCACATTCTTTGATTCTTTAGCAGAAGTAAGTTATAAATTAATCTCCATGATTATGAACCTTGCACCTTATGGTGTATTTGCTCTTTTAGTACCAGTAGTTGCTGCTAATGGTCCAAAAGTTTTATTACCACTTTTATCCGTTATCGTTACTGTTTATATCGGTTGCATCATTCATGCACTTGTTGTATACTCTTCCATCGTTTCTACACTCGGTAAAATGAGTCCTTTGAAATTCTTTAAAGGTATGACAGAAACAATGCTCTTAGGTTTCACAACTTGTAGCTCCGCTGCTGCACTTCCTGTAAATATGAAAAACTGTACAGAAAATCTTGGTGCTAATAAATCCATTGCTAGCTTCGTACTTCCTTTAGGTGCAACTATCAATATGGACGGAACAGCTATTTATCAAGGTGTTTGTGCTATCTTTATCGCTAATGTTTATGGTATTGATTTAACAGCAGGTCAAATGCTTATGATCGTCTTAACTGGTACACTTGCTTCTGTAGGTACTGCTGGTGTTCCAGGTGCTGGTGTTATCATGCTTGCACTCGTATTACAGACTGTAGGTCTTCCTATGGAAGGTCTTGCACTCGTTGCTGGTATTGACCGTGTATTAGATATGATCCGTACTTGTCTTAATATTACAGGTGATGCTGCTGTAACTATCGCAGTAAGCCAAACAGAACGAAATAATAATTAAATCTACTAAAAAATAAAGACACTAGAAATAATCTAGTGTCTTTTATTATGCCCTAAAATTCATTTTAATATACTGTAGATATTACTTTTCCTAGACTATCAGCCAAATCTTCTAAGTCTTCAAGATTTTCTTCTGATGCTAAAAATAAAGTGAAAATATCTGAACTTAAATCTATCATACCAATGCAAATATCTTCATCAAACCATTTACTATCAAGATATTTACACCAATTTATGATATTTTCATCATCAATAAAGTCCATTTCTTCATTGTAATAATCGTACTCATCATCTTCATTATAGTCATATTTATCTATTTCATAATCTTCTTCTTCAAACTTACTATCCAAAGCTAGATTATATTCTTTAAAAGTTCGCAAACTCTTCAGGCTCCAACCAAAATCAGTAATACTACAATCTTCTTGTATTTGCATTACATAATTATTTCTGACTAAAATATTCACTGTAACTAGCCATTGCAAATCTTCTACAGAATCATATTTTATACTGATATTACGCTCTTCAAACTCTTCTAAATGCTCTTGTGCATATGCTTCTATATTATCGATACTCTCTTCTATTTCCGCTAATACATCATCGTCATTACCGCTTATAATTCGCGCTATCTCTAATAAAGTTTTTGCCTTTTCCATTTGTATCCCTCTTTTTTTATTTAATTACTAATTTATTAATTCACTATATAAATAAAAAAATCCTGTTAATTTAAAAAACATTTTAGCTATGATATAATATATATTAACTAATATTTATTTTTAATTAATTTAAATTATAGGAGTGATTTTTATTTTATATATAGGTAACCATTTATCTTCTTCAAAAGGTTTTTTACAAATGGGTAAAGAAGCTTTAAGTTTAAATGCTAATACATTTTCTTTTTTTACTAGAAATCCTCGTGGTAGCAAAGCCAAAGATATAGACGATAATGATGTTCAACAATTTTTAGCACTAGCCAAACAATATAAATTCCATAAATTAGTAGCTCATGCACCTTATACATTAAATCCATGTTCCAATCGCGAAGAAGTACGCGAATTTGCTCGCCAAACAATTGCTGATGATTTACTTCGCATGGAAAAGTTGCCTCATAATTATTATAATTTCCACCCAGGAAATCATTTAGGGCAAGGCATAGATTTTGCCACCAAAGCTATCAGTGATTGCTTAAATGAAGTGATGTGGCCTGAGCAACAGACTACTGTTTTATTAGAAACTATGGCAGGAAAGGGCACTGAAGTTGGCAAAACTTTTGCTGAACTCCAAGCAATTATCGAGCGTATTAATTTACAAGATAAAATAGGTGTATGCCTTGATACTTGTCATATTTGGGACGGCGGTTATGATATTGTAAATAATTTAGATGATGTCCTAGCTGATTTTGATAAAATAATCGGTCTTGATAAATTAAAAGCTATACATTTAAATGACAGTAAAAATGACTTAAACACTCATAAAGACCGCCATGAAAAAATTGGTCAAGGTAAAATAGGTCTTGATACTATCATAAAAATTATAAACCACCCACAATTGAAACATTTGCCATTTATTTTAGAAACACCAAATGACCATGATGGATATGCTCAAGAAATAGCTTTATTGCGCGCTAATTTCAATTAAATATAAATAAAAAAAGTATCTTTTTCTAGCTGAAATATAAGTCAGAAAAAGATACTTTTTATTTTACTTATTTATCTTGTTTGCCAATGAGCTAATGCTCCTGTAAATTCATTCAATTTAAATGAGTTTGCTACAGCTTTATCAATGAAATTTTGAGCATTTTCAAAAGCTTGATGGATATCTAAACCTTTAGCAAGTCCTGCTGTTATTGCTGCGGAGAAAGTGCAACCAGCACCACTATTATAGATATTTTTCATCTTAGCTTTTTTCTGGATATTAAATTCTTTACCATCAAATAAAACATCTACCATATAATCGCCATCTACACGACTACCAGATTTTATAATGACATTTTTCGCACCGAGTTTATTGATTTTTACACAAGCTTCTTTAATGTCTTCTACAGTTTCCACTTTTTCCATACCTGCAAGATAAGCAGATTCTACTGTATTTGGTGTTATTACATCAGCTTTTTTTACCAATAAAGATTTTATTGCTTCGGCTGCTTCTGGTACCATGATAGCGTCGATACCTTTACAAACCATTACAGGGTCGATTACTACATTTTTAAAATTATATTTATCTATGGATTTCGCTACTAATTCTACAAGAGCAGCTGAACCTAACATACCTGTTTTCATGGCATTAATGCCAATACCTTCACCAACAGTTGCAATCTGACGTTCAATAGTAGGCAAATCTATAGGAAAGATATCATGAGCCCAATCTTTTGGATTTTGTGCCACAATTACAGTTAGTGCCACCATTCCATAAACGCCCATCTCTTCAAAAGTCTTTAAATCGGCTTCCATGCCAGCTCCACCAGAAGTATCAGAACCTGCTATAGTCAATGCTTTATAATTCTCTAATGCCATATTATCACCTTTATCTAATAGAATAAAAAATTTATTTAAAATTATAGATATCTATTAGTTAAAAGTCAATTAAAATACGAAAAAAGTCAATATTGTATCGATACAATATTTTATTTAAATTTCAATCCTTTGACTACAATATCCACATCATGCACAAACATACCTGTCATATATTCTACGACTTCTTTTATCTTTTTTTGTATGCCTTGTATCATTGTTGGAATATGACTTCCATAATTTAAAACTACTTCAAAAGAAACTTTTATACCTTTATCTTCACCTTTTTCCCAAACATGGTCAACATGTATATGTGAAGCTTTAAAATCAAAATCTTTATCCTTAGCAATATGCTTAATAATGGATAAAATTGCAGCATCATCTATGATAAGTCTTCCATAATAACTAAAAATTGGTCGTACTATGGATTTTTCACCTAAACGACGGCGTTTTGTACTTGATTTTTTAAAAAATGATTGTATTGGGTCTATCAAATAACCTGAAAAATGTGGTTTTAACTCAATAGTTGGTACAGGAATGATATGTTTACCTTCACGATTGCGATAAAATTGAGCTTTTGCCATTTCTGCTTTTGTAGCAATATCTGCTATATTGATAATTTTGCTAATTGGTGGCAAATTCAAAGCTTTGTCAATGCGATGCACCATATTTTCAGAAGTGCCTAAAATCAAAATTCTATTTGGCTGTTCTTTTTCTATAGCATTTCTTACTTCTTCGGCATGTCCAGGCACTACAAAAACAGCTCGTCTTATCGCCATGATTTTACTTGCTTCTCTTTTCGCAGAATGACCTGCTATGATTTTATTGTCTTTTATCAAAATCCCATCATCTATAATAGCATCAGCTTTATTTTGTCTTGCTACCATTAATGCTCTATGGGATTTTCCTGTTCCACTTGGTCCTACTAACGCAATAACATCCATATCTTATGCTCCTTTTTATCAATATTAAGCTACTTAATTAACATATTTTTAGAATTTTTCGTTTTTTATCAACAATATATTTTAAAAATACAGTTACTATTTCATATTATATATAATTATAATGGTTATTATCCTTAAACGCAAAGTATGTCTAAAGCTCAATAAATAAATTACTAAACCTTAGACATACCCTGTCTTAAAATTCAACTTAACCTAAAAAGTAATTAGCGAATATGAATAATTTAGTCTATGTACTCATACGACCTTATCTTGATTCAATGATCAATTTTATTGCAGTTCTTTCTTCGCCATCGATTTCTATATCAGCAAAAGCTGGTACACAAACTAAATCAATGCCACTAGGTGCCACAAAGCCACGTGCTATAGCTACTGCTTTTACTGCTTGATTTAATGCTCCTGCACCTACTGCTTGTAATTCTGCTGTTCCTTTTTCTCTTAATACTCCTGCTAAAGCTCCTGCTACAGAATTTGGATTGGATTTTGTTGATACTCTTAATACTTCCATAATGTACACCCCTTAACGATTAGGAATTATTATATAAGTTCGCCAAACAAGTTCCAAAATCCTTTTTTTATAACTGTATACTTGTATATTCTTTATTCTTCATTAAATAGTATTCTTTCAAAGGATTTCACACTATTATCTTCTGCTAATTCTAAAACAACAGCAGAAAAAATATTTGGACCTTCTGCCATTTCAAAACGCACTGGTCTACATGTGATGAATTTATCTATTGCATTATTTACATTTATACCAAGGCTTGAATTATAAGGGCCTACCATACCTAAATCACTGATATAAGCTGTTCCTTTAGGTAAAATTCTATTATCAGCTGTCTGCACATGAGTATGAGTTCCAACGACACAAGTTACTTTACCATCAAGATAAAAGCCCATAGCTATTTTTTCTGATGTAGCTTCTGCATGTATATCTACTAATATAATATCGCACTGATTTTTAATTTCTTTTAAAATTTCGTCGACCTTTTGGAATGGACAGTCCATTGGTGGCATAAAAGTTCTACCAGATACATTGATTACACCGATATTTTTAGCTTTAAATGGATAGATACAATAACCCTTACCTGGTGCTCCTTCTGGATAATTGGCAGGTCTTATTAAAAATGGTTCATCATCTATAAAAGATACAATTTCTTTTTGATCCCAAATATGATTACCAGAAGTTACTATATCTGCTCCAGCTCGATAAATTTCATCTAAAGTTTTGCGACTGATACCTCTACCACCTGCAATATTTTCGCCGTTAACTACAACTACATCTATATTATGTTCTTTTTTCAATTCTGGAACATATTTTCTAAATGCTTCTCTACCTGGTCTACCACATACATCGCCAACAATTAAAAATTTCAAAATAAATTCTCCTCTTATTCTATTCTTCACAAAATCTATAATTATTTATTAAACACAATGACTCTACCAGCTTCGCGAATACCTATCATTTTTTCTACTACTGGATTAATTTTCAAACTTGCAAACATCGTATCTATTAAATCCATTTGCGCTAACATTGTACTATCTATCATAGGAATTTTATCAGTATCCATGATCAGTAATTCGCCAAATTCTTCATTAATTAACGTATTTATTAAACGAAGTTCTCCATGAGAAAAAGTTTTCATATCTCTTTTTATCGTTATAAAAGTAGCTTTTTCTTCTATATTTATTTTTACTTCATCACATTCCACTTGCGTTTTTTCTAAATAATGATAGGACTTTAAACATTCTTCTAATAAAGTTCGTGTTTTTTCTATTTCTTCATCAGTCAATATCTTTTGGATAATATAATTTATATATATTTTTTCATCTGGTTCTATAGATATTTTGCTAATCTCTGGATAATAAATTAATACTGATGTCAATAAATTAACACAATCCATATTAGGTTTTTTCTCATCTTTAGTCTTAGTAATTTGCATTATTGTAACCTCACTGCAAAATCAAATAATATTAATCACAAACTCATTTTATATCTATTCAATTTATCCAAAAAGAGATTTAATGCAAAAAAAGTAGTTATCAATATTAATAACTACTTTCCTGCTTCTACTTTATGTCAAAAGAAATTATTATCTTTATTTTGCATAATCAACTACACGAGTTTCTCTAATTACAGTTACTTTTATCTGTCCTGGATATTCGAGTTCAGCTTCAATTTTCTTAGTGATATCATGAGCCAAAGCAACAGTTGAGATATCATCCATTTTTTCTGGTTTAACCATAATGCGAATTTCTCTACCTGCTTGAATAGCAAATGAACGGTCAACACCTTCAAAGGATTCTGCTATTTCTTCAAGACGTTTTAAACGTTTCAAATAAGATTCTAAACTTTCACGTCTAGCACCTGGACGTGCGGCTGATACAGCATCAGCTGCTGCAACGAGTACAGCTTCCACAGTTTTTGCTTCTTCATCACCATGATGAGCAGCTATAGCATTTACAACATCAGCAGATTCACGATATTTTTTCGCTAAATCTGCACCGATAGTAACATGTGGACCTTCAACTTCATGGTCAATAGCTTTACCTATGTCATGTAATAAACCGCCACGTTTAGCAAGATTTACATCAACACCTAATTCAGCAGCCATTACACCTGCTAAATGAGATACTTCTACAGAGTGATTTAGTACATTTTGACCATAACTTGTACGATATTTTAATCTACCTAATAATTTTACAATTTCTGGATGTAATCCATGTACACCAGTTTCAAAGCAAGCTTGTTCTCCTGCTTCTTTAATGCGTTGGTCTACTTCTTTACGAGCTTTTTCTACCATCTCTTCAATGCGAGCTGGGTGAATACGCCCATCTGTAATGAGTTTTTCCAAAGCAATACGTGCAATTTCACGACGAACAGGATCAAAACCAGATAAAATTACAGCTTCTGGTGTATCATCAATAATTAAATCAATGCCTGTCATTGTTTCTAAAGCACGAATATTTCTACCTTCACGACCAATGATGCGACCTTTCATCTCATCATTTGGCAATGCTACTACAGAAACAGTAGTTTCTGCTACATGGTCAGCAGCACATCTTTGAATAGCCAAAGAAATGATATTTCTAGCACGTTTTTCTGCTTCTTCTTTTGCTTGCTGTTCATATTCTTTAATCATTACAGCTTTATCATGTTTGATTTCGATTTCAGCGTCTGCAAGTAACATACTGCGTGCATCTTCTGTAGTAAGTCCAGAAATACGTTCTAATTCTTCTAACTGTTTTGCATGAAGTGCTTCTATTTTTGCTTGAGATTTATCAATCTCAGCTTCTTTACGATTTAAAACTTCTTCTTTTTTCTCTAAAGAATCAATTTTTCTATCTAAATTTTCTTCTTTTTGTACCAAACGACGTTCTTGACGGGAAAGTTCATTTCTACGGTCTTTTGTATCGCGGTCTAACTCTTGACGCATTCTATGTATTTCTTCTTTTGCTTCAAGAGTTGCTTCTTTTTTCTTAGTTTCAATCTGTTTTTCGGCTTCTGTAACAATTCTTCTTGCTTCAGCTTCAGCAGAGCCAATTTGTGATTCTGCACTGCGTTTTCTCATCCAATAGCCCGCACCTAAGCCTACAACTAGTGCAAGTATTATCGCTAATAATAATTCAACGATAATCTCCACCCCCCTTTACGTTAAATTTTTCTAAATATTCTTTACAAATTCATATAGCTGACGTAACCATATAGAAGTATTGTAAAGGTTTTTAGAAACAGTGTCAAGATTACTTACCTATTAATGACACATTAACATTCCTAAAAGAAAGCCATCACTATATCTTTAGTAATGGCTTTCTTTTCACTTTATCTTATTTGCTTTTTTACTGTATCAAATTAGAGTTTTATCATCAATTCCATAACAATTTCATCCAATTTGGATATTCTTTTTCTAAATGAACTGTAATTGCATTTAATAAATCCATTACTAATTCACCATCTAAATCATCATTTTTATTAGGAATATACATATCTAAATATAACGCATTATCTGCACCTAAATAATATTTTACTGCTTTATAATTTATATTCATCTCATTTACACAACGAATAAATTCATCTTTATTTTTCATATATTCAATGTCTGGTATTACCTGCACACGTAAAATAACATAAATACTTTCATCCATCACGATTACAGCAGGCAATTTTTGACCAAATACTTTTACATATGTATGAAAAGTAACTCGTGCATTTTCTTCTTCATTATTATTTATACTTTCTTCTACTTTGAAATTTGTAATATTATTTTCTGCTATATAAGCTTTAAATTTTTCTGCTTTTAAATTCATTTTGCACCATTCCTTCATTAAAATATATTTTTATCATCAATATAAAAATAAAAACGCATCTCTGATAAATTATAAAACATATATTATCTTGATTATGTTATATATATATATTATCATTATTTTATAATTTTATATATTCCTTTTTAGTCTTTCGATAAATTTTATGATTATGTTTTTCATAATCTCTGGAGTGATTAAGATGAAAACTGATAATATGGATATTACAATTGATGATATTATCAATACCGTAAAAAGTTACAATCCACAAGCTAATTTTGATTTAATTACTAAAGCTTATAATCTTGCTTATGAGGCACATGCTGACCAAAAACGTATTTCAGGTGAAATGTATATCACACACCCATTACATGTTGCTATGATTTTAACTGATTTACATATCGACGATGTTACTATTGCTGCTGCCTTATTGCATGACGTTGTGGAAGATACAATCTATACCATTGAACAAATGAAAGAACTCTTTGGCGAAGAAGTTGCTATGCTCATTGACGGCGTAACTAAACTCAGCAAAATGAAATATAAATCCAAAGAGGACCAACAGCTTGAAACATACCGCAAAATGTTTTTAGCTATGGCTAAAGATATTCGTGTAATCATGATAAAATTAGCTGACCGCTTGCATAATATGCGTACCTTAAAATATATGCGTGAAGAAAAACAAAAACGCATTGCTAAAGAAACGCTAGAAGTTTATGCACCACTTGCTAATCGCCTTGGTATTTCCAATATCAAATGGGAACTTGAAGATTTATGTTTGCGTTATCTTGAACCTGAAACTTATTATGATTTAGTCGATAAAGTAAATCAAAAACGTGAAGAACGTCAAGGTTTTATCAATGATGCTGTGGCAAAAATCCAACAAGAATTTGATAAAATTCATTTAAAAGGTGAAATCAAAGGTAGAGCAAAACATTTTTACAGTATCTACCGCAAAATGAAAAAAAGCAATAAAGATATCTCCGATATTTTCGATTTACTCGCTGTGCGTGTATTAGTGCAGACTATCCCTGATTGCTACACTGTACTTGGTATTATTCACGCTATGTGGAAACCGCTACCAGGTAGATTTAAAGATTATATCGCTGTGCCAAAAACTAACGGCTATCAATCTTTGCATACTACTGTAATCACAGATAATGGTCTTCCACTTGAAATTCAAATTCGTACTTTTGCCATGCATGCTATTTCAGAATATGGTATTGCTGCTCACTGGAAATATAAAGAAGCTGGCAATAAAAGCATAGGAGCTAATAGCGAATACGATAAAAAACTTTCATGGCTCCGCCAAATGATTACACTTCAAGATGAATTTTCCGACCCACGCGAATATTTTGAAGCACTCAAAATTGATATTTTCTCCGATGAAGTATTTGTATATACTCCTCGCGGTGATGTTATCAATTTACCAAAAGGCTCAAACCCTATAGACTTTGCTTATCACATTCATACAGATATCGGCAATCACTGTGTAGGTGCTAAAGTAAATGGCAAAATTGTTCCACTTGAATATACTTTGCAAAACGGTGATATCGTTTCTGTAATTACCAATAAACAAAATAATGGCCCAAGTCCGGATTGGTTAAATATCGTAGCCTCTTCACAGACAAGAACAAAAATCCGCCAATGGTTCAAAAAACAACGCCGTGAAGAGAATATCGCTCGCGGTCTTGAATTATTAGAAAATGAAGCTAAACATTTAGGCTACAATTTTAAAGATTTAGCGAAAAATGATAGACTTTTACAAGTAGCTCAAAAATTAAATATCCAAAATACTGATGATATGTTTGCTTCTATCGGTTTTGGTGGTATCACTGTAAATAGCATTATGAGTAAACTCATTGCTTTTTATAAAAAAGACCTACAAGAAATCACCCCTCCGGATATTTCACAAATGCTTGAAAAAATCAAGCCTAAAACACCTAAGAAAAAAGCAAGTCATGGTATTTTAGTCGAAGGTGAAGATGGTTTCCTTGTGCATTTAGCAAAATGTTGTAATCCTATCCCAGGCGACCAAATAATCGGTTATATAACTCGTGGTCGCGGTGTGTCCGTTCATCGCGCCGATTGTCCAAATGTATTACGTGAAGGCAATGATATGATGCGCGTCATTGATGTAAATTGGGATATCAGCACAGACCAATCTTATCCTGTAACTATCGAAGTTGGTTGCTACGATAGACAAGGTATCTTAACTGAAATTATCGCTAGAATTTCTGATGCGAAAATAAATATTGAAAATATCTCCTCTCGCAGTATTCCTAGCAATAAAACTGCTGTCATGACTATTACTTTCCATACAAAAAATTTAGCTCGTGCAGAACAATTAATGAATACACTCCGCCGTCTTAAAGATGTTTACAGCGTTCGTCGTAATTTGAGTAGTTCTGCTAAAGAAAAATAAACTAATAAAAATTACAAAGGAGCATTATCATGAAAATAAAAGCCTTAGTAGTTGGCCCCATCATGGAAAATTGCTATATTTTATATGATGAACAAACTTTAGAAGGCATAATCGTCGACCCAGGCGATGAAGCTACAAGTATTTTAAATGTAGTGGATAATTTAAAACTTCATATTAAATATATTGTAAATACACATGGACATGCTGACCATATTGGCGCTAATAAAGAATTAGGTTTAGCTCTAAAAGCAAAATTGGCTATTCATGCTGATGATGCTTGTATGCTCACTGACCCACATCTCAATCTTTCTGAAAATGGCTATATGGGTAGACCTATAATTTCTCAACCTGCCGATATAATCTTACATGAAGGCGATATTATTTCTTTTGGCAATTGCAATCTAAAAGTAATCCATACTCCAGGGCATACACCTGGTGGAATTTGCCTTGTTGGTGAAGGCGTTGTTATGAGTGGCGACTCTTTATTTGCTGGCTCCATTGGTAGAACTGATTTTCCTACTGGCTCTATGACTGATTTAATTTCCAATTTAAAAGCAAAAATCTTGACTTTAGATGAAAATTTAACTGTTTTTCCTGGTCATGGTGGAGCAACTACTATTGCCTATGAAAAACAAATCAATCCTTATTTAGGTTAAATAAAAATGATAAATAATTTTTCACCTGAAATATTAGATTTAAATACTATTGATGAAGCACGCCAAGCTATGCAAGATATCCACTGCACTGATGCTGGCATAAAAATAATGCAAGATAAAGCTCTTTTCAAAGTGATAAAACTCTATGATGTAAATAGCAAAGCTGCCAATATTTTAAAACAAACATTTTTAAGTAAAGGTGGCGAAGTTGCTATCTCTCGTCATTGTGCTGATTTAAGCAAAGAAACTAGTGATGTCATCATCATGGCGACTATATATCAATATAAAAGAGCCATACCTGTATTGAAAATGCAACCTTGGAAATTAAAACAAATCGCTGAAATTTTAACTACCATGATAAAAGAGGTTTAAAGATGTTTTATTCTTGTAAATATCAATTTGAAAATATCTCTTTATATCTAGTAGCGACAGAAACTCATTTAATTAATATTCAATTTACGCAACCACAAAAAGCTCTGTTACAAACAACAGAGCTTTTATCTATGGCTACTATTCAATTAGATGAATACTTCCAAGGGAAACGCACTACATTTTCTTTACCATTTAAATTAACAGGTACGCCATTTCAACTTGCAGTATGGAAAGAACTTCAAAATATTCCCTATGGAAAAACTACTAGTTATAAAGAAATCGCTCAGAAAATCAATAAACCTAAAGCATATCGAGCTGTAGGCATGGCTAACAACAAAAACCCACTGCCTATTATCATTCCCTGTCATCGTGTGATTGGCTCTAATGGTAAACTAATCGGTTATGCAGGTGGATTAAAATTAAAAAATTATCTCTTAGAATTAGAAAAATCACATACTAATTTTTAATATAAAACTACAAATATAAGAAGGTTGATTTTATGAACTACAAAGGCGTTATATTTGACCTTGACGGCACTCTTGTCAATTCTTTAACAGATTTAGCAAATAGTGTAAACACTGTACTTACTGAATATAATTTACCTACTCATGATATCGAAAGTTATAAATATCGTGTAGGTAATGGCATAAAAAAATTAATGGAGCGTTCCCTACCTCAAGATAAACAATATCTTTTAGATGAAGCTTTAGCTAAATTCAAACAAGTATACGCTAAACATAATTTAGACCATACAGCTCCTTATGAATATATCTTAACTTTATTAAAAAAATTGCAACAACAAAATATAAAACTCGGTATTTGTACAAATAAACATGATGAAGCTGCCAAAAATATCGTAAAATTATTATTTGGTGAAGGTATTTTCAGCGAAATAATCGGCGATAAAGCTGGATTAAAACGCAAACCAGACCCAGGCAAAGTCTTGATGATTGCCCAAAATTGGCAATTAAAACCTCAAGAAATAGCTTATCTTGGAGACTCTGATGTAGATATGCAGACTGCCAAAAATGCCGATATGTTAGCTGTTGGTGTATTATGGGGCTTTCGACCTGCTGATGAATTAAAACAAAATGGCGCAGATATTTTAATCGCTAAACCACTTGATTTATTAACTCAAGTATCATTTGCTAAATAATTATTTATTATAGAAAGGATTTTTTAATTAATGAAAAGTAAAATTCCTGTTCAATTAGGACAGAAATATGAAATAAAAATCACAGGAATGGGGCAAAGTGGTGAAGGCGTTGGACGCTTTGAAAATTTCACTGTATTTGTTCCTTATGCACTTCCTGGAGAAACTGTAGAAGCTAAAATCACACTTGTGAAAAAAAATTATGCTACAGGCGAAATAGTATCTATTCTTGAAAAAACTTCAGACAGAATAAAACCAATCTGTAAAGTATATGATGATTGTGGTGCTTGCCAGCTTCAACATTATTCTTATGAAGCTCAACTCAATGCTAAAAAACAAAAAGTAATCGATATGATGGAACATATCGCCATCAAAAAAGATATCATCATTCATCCTACTATGCCATCTGTTCACGAATGGCACTATCGCAATAAAATGCAATTTCCAATCGGCAGAAGTAAAAAAGAAGGTATTATCGTCGGTTGTTATGCCCATAGCAGTCATAATATCATCAATACCGAAAACTGCCATATTCAAAAACATACAAATAATGTAATTGCCAATGCTGTACGTGAAATGGCTACAAAATTTAAATTAAGTGTCTATGATGAAAAAACTCATTATGGCCTCTTACGCCATGTTGTAGGTCGCACTAATCGCGATGAAACTGAATGCATGGTTGTACTCGTTACTGCTCAACCAAAAATACCTCGCGTGCGTGAAATCGTGAATTTCCTACGCTCTAAAATCCCAAATTTGACAAGTGTCGTACAAAATATCAATACTGGTAGAAATAATATCATCATGGGCAAAGAATGCAAAATTCTTTGGGGTGCTTCCCATATCACAGACAGATTAGGCAGCCTAAAATTCAAAATCTCTGCACTTTCTTTCTTCCAAGTAAATACAGAACAAGCAGAAAAATTATATGAATGTGCTTTAAAATACGCTAATTTAACAGGAAAAGAAACTGTAATTGACGGCTATTGTGGCACAGGTACTATCTCTTTATTTTTAGCTCAAAAAGCAAAAAAAGTTTACGGTATGGAAATCGTACCTGAAGCAATCCGCGATGCTATCGCCAATGCTCGTTATAATAATATAAGAAATGCTGAATTCTTAACAGGCGATGCTGCTAAATTAATGCCTCAACTCTATCGCAAAGGACTTCGTCCAGATGTAATCGTAACTGACCCACCAAGAGCAGGCTGTGCACCAGAAGTTTTAAAAACTTTCGCTGCTATGAGACCAAAACGCATTGTCTACGTATCTTGTAACCCAGCATCACTTGCTCGCGATATCGGTATTTTAGACGAATTAGGCTATAAAGCTACAGAAATCCAACCTGTAGACATGTTCCCACAAACAGGTCATGTAGAATCTGTTTGCTTACTCGTAAAAAAATAAAAAATATATTATAAAAAACCTAAATAATATTGATACTAGATATAATTATTTATAATACACAAATTATGTTTTACACACAATATCTTCATTTTTTAAAATCATTGACATTTAATTCTTTTTTTGATAGCATGATAATAAATATATATCTTATGTAAAGATGTTACAAATAATAAGTAAGGAGATAAAATTATGCAATATGTTAAACCAGTTGTTATCAATCCTGCAGTTGTAAATTTAGCAAAATGTGGTGATGGTCCTTGTGGCAGACCTTGTAGTGTAAACAAAGCTTAACAAATATAGTAATGCTTACTAAAGGGTGCAGAACAAAAGTACTGCACCCTCTTTATATTTAGTAAATAATCCTAATCTGTAAATATAGGAGATGAACATAATGTATTATAAGCTCAAAGACAATATACTATTTAGAAAATATAACAGTTATGGATATATATCAGATAATTCAGAATATGGTTATCGCATGTTAAATGATAGTCAACATTATTTAGGAGAAAAATATGTTTCTGCTACCGGAGCTATTATGTTAAGCATGCTAAATAAATCACCTCGTTTACTAGATGATATTGTTCTAGAACTATTGTCTCTATTTGTTAATGTTGATTATGAATTATTAAAACAAGATGTAAAAGAATTTTTTGATTTTTTTGTAACTGAAGGCTATCTTAGTTGCGGTAAAACAGCTGACACTTGTAAAGATCAATCGTTTAAAGATAATACTAATTTAGACAATAATAATCTAATTCAAAGAACTATAACAACAAATGAATATAATAGTGTAGAGATAAATCCAAATGAATTTCTTAGAAGTATTCATATTGAAATAGCTACTGCATGTAATGAACGTTGTATTCACTGCTATATTCCAAACAAATACAAAAATACATTTATTGATTCTAATCTGTTTTATCGAATCATTAATGAAGGTCGAAAAATGAATATTATACATGTTACCCTATCAGGTGGAGAACCTCTTCTTCACAAAGATATTTTAGATTTTCTAAAAAAGTGTAGAAAATTAGATTTATCTGTAAATATATTATCTAATTTAACATTTTTAAATGAAGATATAATATCTGAAATGAAAAAAAACCCTCTTCTATCTGTACAAACTTCACTTTATTCTATGGATGCTAAAATACATGATTCTATTACAAAGTTAAATGGTAGTTTTGAAAAAACAACTGCTGGAATACTTAGATTATGTAACGAAGGTATTCCTGTACAAATTTCGTGTCCTATTATGAAACAAAATAAAACTTGTTATGTTGATGTTCTTCACTGGGGATGGGCGCATAATATTGCAGTAGCTATAGAGCCTATAATTTTTGCTGCCTATGATCATTCTGGTTATAATCTTGAAAATCGTTTATCTATCGAAGAAATAAATAATGTACTAACAACACAAATAAAAGAAGGTTATGCTAAATCATTTCATGATGAAGCTAAAGAAAAAGAAAAATTAACTGAAAATGATCCTATATGCTCTATTTGTCGATACAGTTTTTGTGTAACAACAAGTGGAAAAGTGTTTCCTTGTGCTGGTTGGCAAAATAATGTTATTGGAGATTTAACACAACAAACGATTAAAGAAATTTGGGAAACCTCAGAAAAAATACACAACCTAAGAAAAATAAAATTATCTCAATTTCCCCAATGTGTTAACTGTATAGATAGAGGCTATTGTACAATATGTATGATGTGGAACTCAAATGAAAATCTAGATGGAGACCCATTTAAAATCAATACATATCGTTGCAAAGTTGCATCTATTAAACATCAAAAAATTAATAAATATTTACAAGAAACATTATCTAAAAAAAAATAGAACATTCTCATCTTTTATAAATAATAAATATATATTTTTAGCTCTTATTATAGGAATCGTATAAACCATGGAAAAAATTATAATTAAAGATGCATATGAAAATAACTTAAAACATTTAAATCTAGAAATTCCAATAAATAAATTTATCTGTGTAACTGGTTGTTCAGGATGTGGAAAATCCTCCTTAGTGTTTGATACCATATATGCAGAGAGCCAACGAGCCTTCCTCGAAGGGATTACCGGAAATATCTATGGACAAAAATTAATGAATAAACCACATGTAGGATCTATCAAAAATCTACGTCCAGCTTTAAATATCTCTCAGAATTACTATAATGTAAATCCTCGCTCCACAATTGGCACTATATCAGAGATATCTTACTATCTCAGATCTCTATTCACAATTATTAATAGTAATCATTCTCAAAATATTTCAGAAAAACTATTTTCTTCTAACAATCCAAAATCTTTTTGTCCTCATTGCGCAGGTCTTGGTTTAGAAACTATAGTATCAGAATCTCTCTTAATTCCATCTCGCAATATAACATTACGAGATGGCGGAATTTTATTCTTTAAAGGAGTAGCAGAAAGTAAAGAACAAAAATATTTAGAAGCATTATGTGAACATTATAATATTAATATAGATAAAAAAATTTCTCAACTTAGCAAAAATGAATTACATTTATTACTTTATGCTGATGACAATATCAGATATAAATTAACATATAAAGAAGGTAAAAGAAAAAAACAACATTATATTATGTTACGTGGTGCTATACCTGCTATTTTAGAACGAATCTCCACTAATAAATTATCAACAACATCTACTGTATATGCTAAATATATGGAAGAAATTACTTGTCATGTATGTGGCGGAAGTAAATTACGTAAAGAAATATTAAAATATACTATTGATGGATTAAATTATAGCGATGTTGAAAATATGGAATTAACCTCACTATATTCATGGATAAAAACTTTTAATGATGACCGAATTCTACCAGATCAAATAGAATTTATTAATCAACTTATAAATAGCATTCTTTCTAAGTTAAAAGCATTAATACAACTTGATTTAGGCTATTTATGTCTTAGTAGGTCTATTCCTACTCTTTCAAGTGGTGAAAGACAACGTATACGAATTGCTACTCAGCTTACTTGTTCATTAAAAGGATTAATTTATATTTTTGATGAACCATGCAAAGGATTACATTATAAAAATATCATCAAAATTATAAAAGCCACCCAAGATTTAATTCTTCATGGAAATACTGTTATTGCTATAGAACATAATAAACAATATATTTCAGCTTCTAATCATATAATAGAACTTGGTCCTGTTGGTGGTCCTAATGGTGGATATTTAATCAATGAAACAAATAAGCCTAAATATGTTGCAAAACAACTTATTTTTAAACAAATATTAAAGGCACAAAACTATTTTAAAATCAATAATATAAATTTTAGAAATATACATGGACAAAATGTTTCTTTTCCTATTGGAGGGATTACTTGTATAACTGGTGTCTCTGGTTCTGGAAAATCAACATTAGCTTCAGTCATTGTAAAATGTTTTACTAAAAAAGCTGATAATAGCTTTACTAGTACTCAAGGTGGAGAAAATATTAAACGAATAATACAAGTTAATCAATCTCCTATTGGAAAAACACCTAGATCTACAATTATTTCTTATTTAGATATTTTTGATGAAGTTCGTACACTATTTTCAAAAACAGAAATTGCTAAACAAATGAAAATTAATGCCTCTTCATTCAGTATGAATATTAAAGGTGGACGTTGTGAATGTTGCCAAGGTACTGGTCTTAAAAAAATTGAATTTAATTATCTTCCAAATTCCTATATAATCTGCCCAGAATGTAATGGAAAAAGATTTAATGAACAAATATTATCTGTAAAATATTGTGGAAAAACAATTTACGATATATTAGAAACGCCTATTTCTAACATTATTGACATATTTAAAGAAACAAAAAAAATCTATCCAACTTTAAATAGTATGATTAAATTAGGCTTAGGTTATTTAAAATTGGGACAATTATCTATGACCTTATCTGGTGGTGAAGCACAACGTATAAAATTAGCAAAAGCATTAAGTTCTTCATCTTATGGTAAAAATTTATACATTCTAGATGAGCCAACCTCTGGTTTAAATGATTTAGATATTGATAAATTTATTGATGTTCTATCTTCATTGCAACAAAATCGAGAAACTATAATAATAATTGAACATAATATTGAATTTATTGCAAAAGTAGCTGATTATATTATTGATTTTGGTATTTTTGGTGGCAAAGCAGGTGGAAAAATTGTTGTACAAGATATACCTAAAGCAGTTTTTGCTAATAAGTCTTCTTCACTTTATGGTCTAGATAAACTAGTATATTAAATATATTTTTCTATTATGAAAGGGGTCCTTCTATGTTACCTAAAAATATTATTAAGCAATGTTCAGTTGTCCTTACACATGGTTGTAATTTACGTTGTAATTTTTGTTATGTTAAAAGTATGGGGTATATAGAAGATGATATAATCAAGTACGATGAACTAAAAAAAATTGTTAATTTTTGTTGTGAAGCAAAAGTAAAATATATATTCTTTACTGGTGGAGAACCTCTTACCTACCCATATTTTTCAAAAATCTTACAATATATTAAAACTAGACAACATCCAATAATAACTGCAGTAGCAACAAATGGAATATTACTTAAAAATATAGAACTATGCAAAACATTAATTGATAGTGGTATTGGATACATTGACATTTCTATGAAAGGAAAAAATTCACAAGAATGGTGCAAAATAACTGGATATGATGGTTTTAAATCACAGCTTGAAGCTATTCATAATTTAGCTACATTACCAATAGATTTTACATGTTCTATGGTAATAACATCTGAAAATGTTCATTCATTCTGCGAATCTGTGAAAATTGCTCATGATAATGGTGCTAAACAGTTTTCATTCACATTTATTATTGATAATGATGATGCCAAAGAAAAAGATTTAGCTTACTTACAAAAACATGATCCCATAAAATTAATTAGTAATTTTATATCTCAAATTGATAAATTACGTACTATTACTGATGATTGGTGGATTGAATATAGTTTTCCTTTGTGTTTATATACAAAAAAACAATTAGAAATTCTTAAAGATAGAATAGCTACACCTTGCCAGATACACAAAAAAAACGCTGTGACATTTAATACAAAAATGGAGTTACTTCCATGTGATATGTATATTTACCATCCATTAGGAAAATTTGGTAAAGATTTTTCATCTTATAAAGATTTCTTATCATTAATTCAAAACAAAAATTATAAAAAAATAATGAATACAATACGCCAATTACCATCTGATGAATGTACTGTTTGTGAACATTTCGACATGTGTTACGGTGGCTGTCCTGTCTTATGGAAAAATTATTCATTTTCTGCATTAAAAGAATTTAAAAAAATAAAATCTTTCGATTAATATCTTTCCAATATATAAATATTATATAAAAACTAACCAATATAAATTCTATTATAAATAAACTATATATTCTTTTGTTACTTTTCTTTGCGCACCAAAGAAAAGTAAGTTTAATATTGACTTTAAGTTTACTCCAATATGTATAATTAAATTAATTATTATATATTGGAGTAATTTTTATGTCTATTTCTCGTCGCAATTTCTTTAAATTAGCTGGAATTACTACAGCTTTATTAGCTATGGGTGGTATTGGTTTTATCAATCAGCCTAAAATTGGTCGCTCACCTAAGGGTGATGAATTGGCTAAAATTTTAAAATCTCCTCATTATGTAAATGGGGAATTTCAAAATCTTGAACCTACATCTGTTTTAGTCAATAAAGATAATTATTATAATGGTATCAAAGAAATTCTATTTCCTACTAAAGGTGTAACTATACCTAAGGAAAATATTCCTACGCAAAAAACAGATTTAAAATCTTTAAATCCTAAAGAAAATCTACTTGTTTGGTTTGGTCATTCTAGTTTTTATCTGCAAATTGATGGTATCAAGATATTAGTTGACCCTGTATTTAGTGATTATGCCTCCCCTTTATTTTTCATCAATAAAGCCTTTGCTGGTACAAATATATATACAGCTAATGATATGCCTGATATTGATGTTCTAATCATCTCTCATGACCACTGGGACCATTTAGATTATGCTACCGTTATGAGCCTAAAGCATAAAATCAAGCATATTGTTTGCCCTCTAGGTGTCAGTAGTCATTTTTATCATTGGAGATTTAATCCTGATATAATTCATGATGAAGATTGGTATCGTGAAATAAAACTTAGTGATAATTTAAAAATTCATATCCTACCTTCTCGCCATTTTTCAGGAAGATTTTTAGATAATAATAAAACTCTTTGGGCTTCTTTTACCATCATTACACCTACCAAAAAAATTTTTTATAGTGGTGATGGAGGATATAGTCCTCAATTCCGTGAAATTGGTGATTATTTCCAAGGCTTTGATTTAGCTATCATGGAAAATGGTCAATATAATACATCTTGGGCACAAATTCATATGATGCCAGAAGAAGTAGCTCAAGCTACTATGGATTTACAAGCTAAAATGCTTTTACCTGTGCATTGTGGAAAATTTGCTCTAAGCCCACACCATTGGCAAGATCCTTTTGAACGTATTTATACAGCTAGTCAAAATAAATCATATAAACTGCTCACTCCATTATTAGGTGAAACTGTGTTTATTGACCAAAACAATCAAAAATTCAACAAATGGTGGACTACTATCTCATAAATACTATATCTCAAAATTTATTAAATAAATTAATTAAAAACATTTTCTATAATAAAAATGAGATATCAAAATAAAATTTAATATCTCATCACTAATCTTTATATTATTTCAAATATCTATTTTGCACAAATTTTGTTAATATAATCATTCAATTCTTTATTACTATTATATACAATCCATAATCTCTGTATAACTTTTTTATAATAATTATTGTCACTTTTTAGATAATCAGAAGCTACTATTGTTTCATTTTTTTCCATAGCTACATCTTTCGCAAATTGGAAGCAATATCCTAATACTTCTTTTCCTATAAGGGAAAAAATTTTATAAAAAATTTCTTCTTCTGCATTAATTTTTCTTTTTATTAAATATTCCATGTCTCCTACTTTCTTTAAAATATTTTTTAACTCACTTATATCATTCATTAACCTAGCAATATCATTATATAAAAAAATATTTCTTTTTATTTTAAGTAAGAAAACTATACATGCTAATTGAAAAGTTCTTCCATTTTTTATCATTGGCAATATAATATCTTGCTCAAATTCAAACTCTTTTAACTTATTTTTAAGAAAATTTTTGTAATAATAATCTATTTTTAGTAAATCTGCTATAACTCCAGCCTTCACATCTTTAAATATATAATCATATTCACTATCATACATTTTTGCTGAATTACTTCTAGCAGATCCTGGCATTTGTAATATACCTGCTAATGATAACTTTCCTACTTCATCTAATTTAGTATTTTTATAAAGCTTATCCTTATATTGCTTTGGAACCACTTCTCCTCTTTTTGTAATATAATATACTCCTACTTTAGCTAAATTTTCTTTTAAAAGTAATTGTTCTGGAGCATTAGCTTTTAAATCAGCTTTCTTTATTGGCTTTTGTGCATTAGATGCTTCTGCTATATCATAAACAAATTTACTTTTCTCTTGAATATTACTTCCTTGGTATACAATCACTTTACATTGTAAATAAAAATCTTCGTCTATATCAATTTTCCCTATTCGAGTTGTAGTTTGCCCTCCATTTATAATAGAAAAATTTTTTAATCTCAATGTTTTATCTTCAATATTATAATTCTCACAAGCAATAATTATTCCATTATTTTTATACCAAAATTTTTGAGGCTCATTTTTTATAGTACTTTCTATAGCACTATCTACAAGTTTTTGTCTAACATAATATCTCAAATTCATACCTAATAAATTATTTCCTTTTCTATAGTATAAATCTTGAAGTGATTTTGCTGAAATATTTACAATAACAGAACTATTATACTTTAAATAATTATTTTTTTCGTCAATGATTAATTTATCTTCCTCAATAAATAATTTTCCATTTTCACATAATTCAATTTGATTTTCTATATCTTTCTTAAAATATATATCTATATCAATATCAAAATCTCTGAAAAGTTCCCTAGCTTCTTTTATAATATTATCGCGATTCTCTTTTGTTCTTCCTTGATATGTAGTAAAAAAACATATTCTTATAGTACCTATTTCATTCTTTTGATTTATAGAATTTTTATAAGCCATTACTAAATTCTTATTAAATGAAGCAAATTTTTCTTCTTTAAACGAATTTAAAGTATTCTTTATTTTATGTAATTCCATTATAATATCGTTTATTTTTAATCTAGATTTATTATAATACTTACTTTGCATAATAATAACATCATTATCTTCACTATTAGGATCATTAAAAATAGCATCTATACCACCATCATTTGCACCATCCGTCAAATAATCAATTACTTCATCTTCATCAAATTTTGCATTATCTTCACAAAAAAAGAAATATTTCATACATAATAAAGTAAAAACATGATAATCTGTTTTATCTTTAAAATTTACATATTTCTTTTTAAAAGAATCTATTCTATTTACAATTATATCTTGCTTCATATTTTATTCCTCTTATCATTTATTTTAAAAGATCAAAAAAAGGCAGAATACATATCCTGCCTTTTTATTTTTATAAATCAGCCAATTTTTACTGTATGAATAACTTTATAACCTTTAGCTTCTAATTTTGCTTTGATATCATCAATATTAGTAATATCGCCACGAATAACGATTTCATATTTATTATCTTCTTTTTTGCAAGTTATCAAGCTATCAATGCTAACACCTGCTTGTCCAAAGATTTCTGCGATATCTTTAACTACACCAATTTTATCTGTAACTTCTAAAGTAATACGAGTTTTTCCATCAGCTAAGCCCATTACATCTACAAATGTTTTGAAAATATCTGTTTCTGTGATAACGCCTACTACAGCACCCATATTACTTACAACTGGCATACCGCCAATTTTATTTTTATACATAATAAGTGCAGCTTCTTCAATAGTTGCATCTACATTTACAGAAACAACATCTTTTTTCATGATATCTCGAACGCAAATTTTTGCAAGTAAAGAATTTATCTCATATCTTGATAAAGTTGTTGCAGGCGATGGTGCTACACGCATTAAATCACTATCGCTTAAAAATCCTACTAATTTGCCATCATCTACAACAGGTAAGCGACGAAAATTATGTTTTTTCATTAAATGAGCTACTTCATCAACTTTAGTATCAGCTGTTACTGTCATAGGATTTTTCGTCATTCTATTAATAACAAACATTTTTTTCACCTCATATAAATTTATTTTATTATCCTATAAGAAAGGATTCGCTATAAATCTAACGAATCCCTGCATACAATAATTATCTATATAAAATCAGCCACCAAGATATGCTTTTCTTACTTCTTCACTAGCAGCAAGTTCTTTGGCATCACCAGAAAGTGTAATTCGTCCTGTTTCCAAAACATATGCACGATTAGCAATAGAAAGTGCCATATTTGCATTTTGTTCTACTAATAAAACTGTAGTGCCTGCTTTATTGATATCTTGTATTATTGAAAAAATTTCTCTTATCAATAATGGTGCAAGACCCATGGAAGGCTCATCTAAAAGTAGTAAACGAGGTCTACTCATCAAAGCTCGTCCCATAGCAAGCATCTGCTGTTCCCCACCGGATAAAGTTCCTGCTTGTTGATTTACCCTTTCTTCAAGTCTTGGGAAACGTTCAAATACCATTTTCAAATCCTTGGCAATCCCAGCTTTATCCTTACGAATAAATGCACCTAATTCCAAGTTTTCCATAACAGTCATTTCTGCAAAAACACGTCTACCTTCTGGTACTTGAGAAATACCTGCTTTTACGATATTTTGTGCTGGCATTCCGGCAATATTTTTACCTTCAAACTCAATTGTACCAGTCTTTGGTTTTAAAAGCCCTGAAATAGTGCGTAGAGTTGTAGATTTTCCTGCCCCATTAGCCCCAATCAAAGTAACTATTTCACCTTCATTGATTTCTAAGCTAATTCCTTTTAAAGCATGAATTGCACCATAATAAACATTCATATCATTTATTTTTAACATAAATTCTACACCTCCCCACCTAAATAAGCTTTAATAACTTCAGGATTTTTCTGAATTTCTTCTGGAGTTCCACTGGCAATAATACAACCATATTCCAAAACATAGATGCGTTCACAAATTCCCATTACTAAGCTCATATCATGTTCAATAAGTAAAATAGATAAACCAAATTCTTTACGTATCCAGCGTATCATTTCCATCAATTCTTGTGTTTCTTGTGGATTCATACCTGCTGCCGGTTCATCTAATAATAATAATTTTGGTTTAGTAGCCAAAGCTCTGGCAATTTCTAAGCGACGTTGTGCCCCATATGGTAAATTTTTTGCCACTTCATAAGCTTTATCTTCTAATTTAAAAATCTTTAATAATTCTAGACTTTTTTTAGTGATTTCATCTTCTTCTTTGAAATATCTACCCAAACGAAGTACAGACTCCACTAAACTATATTTTGCATGAGAATCATATGCTATTTTTACATTATCTAAAACAGTTAATTCCGAGAACAATCTTATATTCTGAAAAGTACGTGCAATTCCTCGAGAAGTTATCTGATAAGGTTTTAATCCAACTAAACTTTTACCAGCAAAATCAATAGTACCTGTAGTTGGTTGATATACACCTGTCAATAAATTAAATGCAGTTGTTTTCCCTGCACCATTTGGCCCAATAAGACCTATGAGTTCGCCTTCATTTATCTCTATATCAAAATTAGATACTGCTTTTAATCCGCCAAATACTTTTGATACACCATCTGTTTTTAATAATTCCATAATTATCCACGACCTCCCTTAAAACGTTGGAAAATCTTAAGGCTTGTAATTTCTGTATAACCAAAAAGACCTTGTGGACGATAAAACATTAATAAAATCAATACTAATGCATATGCAATCATACGGAATTCAGGCCAGCTAGCAAGTGCTGCTGATACGAAAGTTACTACAAATGCACCAGCGATTGAACCTGTAATTGAACCTAATCCGCCAAGTACTACCATGATTAAGAAATTAAATGATGCCATAAAAGTAAATGAAGATGGATTGATAATATAGAAACAATGAGCAAATAATCCACCGCCAATACCAGCAAAAATAGCACCAATAGTAAATGCCATTACTTTATATTTTGTAGTATTAACACCCATAGCTTCTGCTGCAATCTCATTTTCACGTACAGCAATACAAGAACGACCATATTTAGAATTAACAAAGTTCTTAATGAAGAACAATGTAAATAACATTATAAAAAATACCCATGGAAAAGTCGTATTATGTGGTATACCTTTAAAACCAGCTGCACCACCTACATACTCTATATTCATGATAACAATACGAATGATTTCCCCTAAGCCTAATGTAGCGATAGCCAAATAATCGCCTTTTAGACGTAATGTTGGCAAACCAATCAAAAATCCCAAAATACCAGCTGCAAAACCGCCAATTAATAAAGCTACAATAAATGGAGAATGAAAATTAACTGTTAAAATTACGCCAACATAGGCACCTACTGCCATAAAGCCAGCATGACCTAAAGAAAATTGACCTGTATAACCATTTATCAGATTTAAACTTGCTGCCATGATAATATTGACACATACAAGGAAAATATTTAATTCCCAGAATGAGCCAATAATTCTTTCAGCCATTAAAAATTGCAAAACGCCAAATAAAACAATCGCAAGTATTAAAGTTATTATATCTTTTTTTCTAAGAGAATTCACTTTTAACACCTACACTTTCTCATTAGTATTCTTACCAAAAATACCAGATGGTTTGAATAACAATACTAATATTAATATCGCAAAAGCTGCTGCATCACGGAATGTAGAAGATATAAAACCGGATACTAAAGCTTCAATTACACCTAAAACAATACCACCAGTCATAGCTCCTGGAATGCTACCGATACCACCTAATACAGCGGCAACGAAAGCTTTAAGCCCTGGCATAATCCCCATAAGTGGGTCAATAGAGTTATAATATACACCTACTAAAACACCACCAGCGGCAGCTAATGCTGAACCAATACCAAAAGTAAAAGAAATTACTCTATCTGCATTTATACCCATGAGTTGAGCTGTTTCTGTATCAAAAGATACAGCACGCATAGCTTTACCCATTTTAGTTTTCTGTACAATGTAAGTGAGTAATACCATCAAAATTACAGTAATAATAAAAATTAATAATTGCTGTCCATTAATTACAAATGAACCAATATTTAAAGATAAGGAATCAATAACATTTGGAAAAGTTCTTGGTGTTGGTGAAACAAAATACATACTTGTATATTCAAGGAAAAATGAAACCCCAATAGCTGTTATTAACAGTGATATACGTGGAGCTTTACGCAATGGTTTATACGCTATTTTTTCTACTAAAATTCCTAAAAGACCAGTAACAACCATAGATATGATAAGTGCTGGAATAATTGACATCTTAGTCATTGTTACAGCATAAAAGCCTACATACGCACCAACCATATAAATATCACCATGGGCAAAGTTTATCAACTTGATAATACCATATACCATGGTATAACCTAAAGCAATCAATGCATAAATACTACCTAAGGAAATACCATTGATTAATTGCTGTATTAATTGCTCAAAAAAATCCATCTTACTTTCCTCCTTCACAAAGAAAGGCCGCAAAATTGCGGCCCTTTCACCTAGTATAATCAGCCTTCTGCTGTTGTTGGTGTAATTCTTTGTTTAAGAACTTTATTACCATCTTTCATTTCAATAATGAAAGCATTTTTGATCAAGTTGTGATTTTCATCAACAGTAAGTTTACCTGTACCAACTTGTAAATCTTTAGTTTCTGCTAATGCTTTCTGAATTGCTTCTGGATCTGTGCTACCTGCACGTTTTATAGCATCAACGAGCATTTTACCTGCATCATAACCAAGAGCAGCAAATACACCTGGAGCATGACCATATTCTTTTGTGAATGCATCTACAAAAGCTTTAGCATCTGGATCTGTTTCAGTATAGTGAGTGATGAAGTAAGTATTATTAAGTGCATCTGCACCAGCGATATCTACTACTTTTGTATCATCCCAACCATCTGTACCTAAAATTGGTTGTGTAATACCAAGTTCACGTGCTTGTTTTACAATTTTACCAACTTCTTCATAGTAAGCAGGAATATAAATTATATCTGCATTTGCTGTTTTAATATTTGTAAGAGTTGCTTTAAAGTCTTGGTCTTTAGCTACGAAAGCTTCTTCCATTACGACTTTACCGCCTAAAGCTTCAAATTTATTTTTAAATACTTCAGCTAAGCTCTTAGAATAATCTGTACTAGAGTCTAAATAAATAACAGCTGTTTTAGCTTTTAATTCGTTAGCTGCAAAAGCTGCCATTGTATTACTTTGTAATGGGTCAATGAAGCAACCACGGAATACAAATGGTTTAACTTGACCATTTTCTACTGTAATATCAGGGCTTGTTGCATCAGGTGCGATAATTGGCACTTTATTTTCAGTTGCTACCTGAGATTCAGCTTGTACTGCACCAGAAGTTGCAGGTCCTACGATAGCTACAACTTTATCATCAGAAATAAGTTTTGTAGCTGCGTTAGCTGCTTCAGCAGGGTCTGATTTATTATCAGCTTCAACTAGAGTAATTTTTTTACCATTAATTCCACCGGCGTCATTAGCTTCTTTGATAGCTAATTTCAAACCTTCTAATGTTGTTGTACCATAGTTGGCAACATTACCAGTCATTTCAAAATTGGCACCGATTTTAATTTCATCACTATTTGCTGCTTCTTCACCGCCACAACCAGCGAAAATGCTACCGAACATTGTCATACCAAGAAGTAATCCTGCTATGCGCAAACGTTTTTTAGAAAAATTCATTATGATTCCTCCCAGCATAGGCCTAAAATATAATTATTATAATTCCTTTATGTAGGTCTTAGTCTTGATGTTGTTTATTATACTTTACAAGTTTACAACAGTCAAGTACCTAATTTAAAAATTTTATATTTTTTATCTTTTAATAAGCAATAAATAATATGTACTATCTAGTAAATATATCCTTATTTTTTACACTAAAAATAATTTATTTACAATAAATTCCCTATTTCTTAATTATATATTTAAATCTGTTACCTTTAAATATATATATTTATGTATTTTATTACAGGACATTTAATTATAATGCTTAATTATGATGCTTATTTTAATAAACTTCTACCACTCTATCATTACTTATGATAGAATAAAAAGATAGTACTATTTTTTTATAGGAGGATTTAAATTGTCGGAATTACAAACTGAAATTCAAAAACGACGTACTTTTGCGATTATCTCTCACCCAGATGCTGGTAAAACTACTTTAACTGAAAAATTATTGCTCTATGGAGGTGCAATCCATTTAGCAGGTTCTATAAAATCCCGTAAAACTCAACGTCATGCTGTTTCTGACTGGATGGAAATTGAAAAACAGCGTGGTATTTCTGTAACTTCTAGTGTACTTCAATTCGATTATGCTGGTTGCCGTATCAATATCCTTGATACTCCAGGTCACCAAGACTTCAGTGAAGATACTTATCGTACACTCATGGCTGTAGATAGTGCTGTCATGATTATCGACGTAGCCAAAGGTGTCGAAGCACAGACAAAAAAATTATTCAAAGTTTGTAAACAACGTCATATTCCAATTTTTACATTTGTTAATAAACTTGACCGTTTTGGTAAAGCTCCACTTGAATTAATGGAAGAAATCGAAGATGTTTTAGGTATTCGCTCTTATCCAATGAATTGGCCTATCGGTACAGATGGTCATTATAAAGGTATTTATCACCGCGAAACTGAAAAAGTAGAATTATTCAGTGAAGATACATCTCATGGTCAAGAAGAACGTGAATCTGTAATTTTTGATTTAAAAGACCCAAAAGCTAAAGAAATCATTGGCGACACTGATTATCAAGCTTTATTAGATGATATCGATTTACTTGATGTTGCTGGTGAACAGTGGTCTATGGACAAAGTAAATAAAGGTGAATTAACACCTATGTTCTTTGGTAGTGCCATGACTAACTTCGGTGTACGTGGTTTCTTAGAAGAATATCTTCGTCTTGCACCAGCTCCTCAGCCTCGCATGAGCTCTGATGGTCTTATCAGCCCTGAAGATGAAAAATTCTCTGGCTTCATCTTCAAAATTCAAGCTAATATGAACCCTGCTCATCATGATAGATTATCCTTTATTCGCATTTGTTCTGGTAAATTCGAACGTGGTATGAGCGTTTATCATATGCAAGGTGGCAAAGCTGTAAAACTTTCTCAGCCACAACAATTCTTAGCTCAAGACCGTCAAATTATTGATACTGCATACCCTGGAGATATTGTTGGTTTATTTGATCCTGGTATTTTCGGTATCGGCGATACACTTTGTATGCCTTCTCACAAATTCAAATTTGCAGATTTCCCTGTATTCCCACCAGAAAGATTTGCTCGTGTTTCTGCTAAAGATACTATGAAACGCAAACAATTCGTAAAAGGTATCATGCAGCTTACACAAGAAGGTGCTGTACAATTATTCCAACAAGCAGGTGCTGGTATGGAATCTTATATCGTTGGTACTGTAGGACAATTGCAGTTTGATGTATTAGAATACCGCTTAAAGAGCGAATATAATACAGAAATAGTCATGAATATGCAACCATTTGAAGTTGCTCGTTGGCTTCGTTTCAAAGATAATCGTCCTGTAACTCCAGAATCTCTCCGTGGTGCTGACCGTGGAATGTTCGTATATGATATGAAAGATCGTCCTGTACTTCTTGTAAACAACGAATGGGCATTAGGCTGGATTCAAGATAATAATCCAGATTTAGAAATGTTCCCTGTACCACCAGAAAAACAAGATGCTGAAGACGATATGAAATAATTTAATAAATAAAAAAACGACTACGCTTAAATGCTTAGTCGTTTTTTTTGTCAAAATATAATTGTTTTATATGTTTTGCAATCTCTTGTAAATTATTTGGTACAAGTTCGATATTATAGCCAATGAATAATGGAGATGTCGCAAATCTAGGCATTATTTTTACATGTATATTGCCTTCAATTAAATAGAAGAATAAATTATAACTGCTACAATTTACACTGAAATGATTCATGATATAATCGACGCCTATTTGCACAAATTCAGCTAAGGTATCGATATCATTTAAACCTTTCATAATTACATTGATTTCTGTAAATCCCACACGTGGCTTTGTAGACAAGTTCATAATTACATTATTTTTTTCTGCAATTTTAATGCCTTCAAATTGGCGTTTATCACACATATTTTTAAACTCTAAATTTTTAATGCCTACAATTTGCATATGTGGATGACGCATAGTTCCACCAGATAAAGGCCCATGATTTTTGAAGAAAAGTACTGTTTTATATTTTTTACTATTAATGATATTGAGCCAGTGATTTATACTAAAATGCATGAGTTCTTGCATATGCTCTAAAGTATAATCTGGAATATCTGCATTACATTCACTGCCTTCAATAATTAATAATTGATAAGCTTCTTGTAAAACTTGATATTTATTTTCTAATAATATCATATCATTTTTTATTTCTATGATATTTTTTAAACTTTTCACATCACAAAATGGACAAGCAACTTCTCTATGTACAATATTTTCAGGTTTTGATTTACCAATATTTATATCAAATCCTAGATAATTATACTCCATAAAAATTTTCCTTTCTTTTTTTATTTTACTTAAACTCATTCAATGCTTACTTAATCCTAGCTTTATAGCTATAAAAGTAAAATATACTAGCATAGTTTTACGATAAATGCTATAATTTTCTAGTATAATTACTTTTTTAAGCTGTATTTACTATTATACAGTCTTTTCAATTAAAAGAAAATGATGTTTTAAAGCAGGTGTTTTCCATTAACGAACAAGATAATACTTCAAAAAAATCTCATAAAGCTGAAAGCTTTTTAAAAGGAACTTTTATATTAACAGTCGCTAGCTTGGTAGTTAAAGTTATCGGCTCATTAAACTGGATTTTTGTTTCCCGCGTTTTAGGCGGTGAAGGTATCGGTCTTTATCAAATGGCTTTTCCTATTTATTTTTTAGCCTTGACCGTTTCTTCTGCAGGTGTTCCTGTAGCTATCTCTATTATAACAGCTGAAAGAGTTGCCTTAAATGATATTTTTGGGGCAAAACGCATTTTTCGCATTTCCATGTGCTTTATGTTCTGCACTGGTTTATTTTTTAGTTTGCTGACCTATTTTGGTGCTCAATGGCTCATAGATTGGCAATTTGTGCGTGACCCTCGTGCATATTATTCCATTATTGCACTTGCTCCGGCTGTATTCTTTGTTACTATCTTAGCTAGTTCTCGAGGATATCTTCAAGGTTGGCAACGCATGACACCAACTGCTGTATCACAGATTGTTGAACAGATATTCCGCGTTGTAACCATGATTTTATTTGCTCAACTCCTTTTACCTTATGGACTTGAATATGCTTCAGCTGGTGCTTCCTTAGGTGCTTTAGCTGGTGCTATTACTGGTGTCATGGTTTTAGTTTATTTCCACATAAAATTAGAAAAAGATATTGTCAAAAAGTATGGTAATGAATTAAAACCGGTAAATGATGCTCAAACAGCTTCTGTCTGGAAGATTATTAAACGTATCTTTGTATTAGCACTTCCAGTTTCTGCTGCTAGTATCATGCTTCCAATCGTATCTAACCTTGATTTATTAATCGTACCAGCTCGTTTGGAAGTAGCTGGTTATAGCGTAAATGAAGCTACGGAATTATTCGGCTATTTGACTGGTATGGCTGTACCACTTGTCAATCTTTCCACTATTTTAACAGCTTCTCTTGCTGTAAGTATCGTACCTGCTATCTCTGAAGCTCGTACGTTAAAAGATAAAACACGTTGTTTCAATCAAACAGCAGCTGCTATGCGTATTTCAAACTTTATCTGTTTCCCTGCATTTGTAACAGTTATGATGTTGGCTGTGCCTATCTCAACTTTAATCTACAATGCACCTGGAGCAGGCCCTGCTGTTTGGGTTTCATCCTTTAGTATAGTATTACTTGGACTTCATCAAGTTACTACTGGCGTTCTTCAAGGACTTGGACACCCTACTATTCCAATGATTAATATGGTTATCGCTGCCATTGCTAAAGTTATTTTAAACTGGGTATTAACAGCACAGCCTTCACTCGGCATCATGGGTGCTGCATGGGCTACTGTTGCTGATATCGGTATTGCAGCTTTAATTAATCTATATTTCTTATACAAATATATCAATTATAAAATTGAAATCATGCAATTATTAAAAACTATTGTTTCTGCTGCTATCATGGCTGGTATTATTCATTTTGGCTATGAATTCTTATTATACGAAACAGCAAGCAATGCTTTAGCTACTTTTGCATCTTTATTCGTTGGTATGTTCTTCTATATTATTGTCTTAATTTTAATCGGTGGTATCATGGAATCAGATATCGAACGCATTCCTATGATTGGTGCCCCTAGTATTCGTTTCTTCAAAAAAATTGGTGTTTTAAAAAATTAATGGAGAGATTATAAAATGAAAAAATTTCTATTGGCATATAATCCAGTTTCTGGTGATGCCATGTTTAAGAAAAAATTAGACGATATTATCAATCAATTTCAAAGTCGTGATTGTATCATCATGCCTTACCGCACTAAAAAAGAAAGCTTTGACCCTTTCTTTGCTAATTGCGTACGCAATGTAAATGCCGATGGTATCATTGCAGCTGGTGGCGATGGTACTTTGCATAAAATAATCAATATGACCTTAAAAGAAAATCTTGACGTACCTGTAGGTATTATTCCTAGTGGTACATCTAATGATTTTGCTTCTCATCTTGGTATTGATGCCAAATTTGATGAATATATCAATAGTATCATCACTGGAAAAACTCAATATGTAGATGTTGGCTCTATTGGTGATGAATACTTTATCAATGTAATCAGTGCTGGTATGATGACAGGTGTTGCTCATGAAGTTGATACTCGTCTTAAAAATACTTTTGGTAAATTAGCTTATTATTTCCGTGGACTCGGTGAACTTCCTAGATTTCGCGGTTTAGATTTCACAATTGAAGCTGATGGTGAAATCATCAAAGAAAAAATCTTCTTTGTATTAGTCGTTAATTCACCTGTTGTAGCTAGCTTCAAAAATATATCTATGGACGCTAAAATCAATGATGGTAAATTAGATATGATATTATTAAAACAATGTAATATTCCTGAATTGATGAAAATTGTAGCTGATACAGTGGCAGGAAAAACATCTTTTGATAATAAAAATATCATCTATAAACAAGCATCTTATTTCAAATTCTCTTGCCCAGACCGCGTAGAAAGCGATTTAGATGGTGAACTTGGCCCTGTATTACCACTAGAAATTCATACAGTTTCTAATAAATTAAAAATGTTTGTCTTATAAAATAAACAAAATGCACTTTAAAAGTTAGATTGATATCCTACTTTTAAAGTGCATTTTTTATAAGTATAACAATTTATAATATAAAAAAAATAATTCACAATGTTTATTTTTTACTTAATATCATTCCCACTAAAATGCATATAGTACCTAAAACTTGTCCTAATACTAAAGTTTCTCCTAATAATATATATGCAAATATAAGAGAAAATACTGGCAACAAATACTGATAAATTGCAGTTCTTACACTACCAATTTTACCAACAGCCCATACCCATACAATATTACCTAACCAAAGAGCAAAAACTCCAGAATAAACTACACTTATCCATGCTTCATTAGATAAAGTTTCAAAATTTATAAATTGTAACTCTGGTATTCCTAATAGAAAAAATACAATAGCCGAAATACTCATTAAAAAACTTACAATTTGACAAGGAGAATATTTATTAAGTAAATCCTTAGCATAAATAGTATAATAAGCATTACTAAATTGTCCCAAAACTACTACTAATGTACCAATTAAATGATGATTAGCAAAACTGATCTCTTTATTTGAACTAAAAATAATTGCCATCATTCCTACAAAAGAAATAATTAAACCTAAAATAACATTTTTGGACAAAGGATTTTGTTTAAACAATTTATTTAATAATGCTACTGCTAATGGCATAATAGCTGAAGCTAATGATGCATTACCTGCAGTTGTTTTTGATAATCCAAAAGTTAAACAAACTTGTGTCAAACAAAATCCACCTAAAGCCAATAATATTAAATATTTTAAATCTCTCCATGGCATTTTTCTATATGTATGTGTCTTATATAACCAAAGCCAACATAATAGTGCTGCAATAATTAAACGTAAAGCATTATAGATAAATGGTCCTATTTCCTCAATTCCTATTTTCATTACTGCATTGTTTGATGACCAAATTAATATAATGCTTAAAATACTAAATTCAAAAAAATATTTTTTACCCAATTTAATTAAACTTCCCATTTTTTAACTTCCCCTTTTTAGCAAACGTTTACTATTTTCCATAAATATAGATATATTAACTTTTATTTTTAAATATTGTGAAAATTTTATTATTTTATCATGAAAATTTATAAAAACTTAATTTTATTGAACTTTATACTTTCCCCCTTTCTTAAAATTTTCTTATCAACAATTTTATTTTTAATATATTTTATTTTTTCTCTATCCAATTCTTTAGTAAACGTTTTCTTTAATTTCATAGTATAATTATACTACTTACTATTAAATTTGTAAATATTTTCAGAATTTATTTTTTATAATGATGAATTGTCAATCCAAGTGCGACATTTCTTTTAAAAATAAATTAAATGGATTATCCCAATTTAAACATTTTCTTGGTCTA
>OGZV01000693.1_pt1 | contig 35815 bp, 32 predicted proteins | sample 1576861 | NCBI WGS metagenome assembly OGZV01 (sample SAMEA3541501, study PRJEB24748) | human gut metagenome | biome: human gut; feature: human-associated habitat; material: faeces | place: China | collected 2012
TGTCTGTGAAGTATCTGGATAACAAGTCGAAAATGACACAAATCTCACAGTATGAACTTGTGTTACATAAGGACGATAACTGGAAGATTATTAAATAAGACAAAAGGCTTGCTGTCGTAGAAACTACGCATAGCAAGCCTAAATATCACATTAAATGTATATCACTCCATTTTTTCATATCTTGAAGAATCGGTACAAAACTTTTCCCTAAATCAGTTAAAGAATATTCTACTTTCGGGGGGACTTCTTGATATACATATCGTGAGATAAACCCATCTTGCTCCAATTCTCTAAGCTGTTTCGTCAGAGTAGACTGTGTAATATCGCCTAATCTTCGGCGTAGTTCCCCGAATCTTTGAATTTCATATTCTGAAATATACCACAAAATAGTTATTTTCCACTTTCCACTTAAAATATTTTGGATACGAACCATGGACGCACATTGAGGAAGTGGCGATTTCATATTACTCATAAAATCCCTCCTTTAATGGTATTATATCTTTTTAGATTCATTATTGCAATGTACTATTGTTTTTTATACTTAGTATTATTTTCAGCACTATAAACAAAAAAAGACAGTACTTTTCAAGTTTTACATACTTGCTATAATTTGAAATAAGAAAGGCGGTGACAACAATTAACACATCAATCAATATTGCAGGAATTACATTTAAAAATCCGATAATGCCTGCGTCTGGAACATTTGGCTCTGGACAAGAATATAGTGAATTTGTAGATTTGAACCAACTAGGTGCAGTAGTTACTAAAGGCGTTTCATTAACTCCATGGGAAGGAAATCCAGCCCCCAGAATCATGGAAACAAGCAGTGGAATGATAAATGCTGTTGGATTACAAAATCCTGGAATTGACGTATTTATAGAGCGTGATATTCCCTTTCTTCAAAAATTTGATACTAAAATAATTGTTAATGTGTGTGGCAATTCAGTGTCTGATTACTTACAAGTTGTAGAAACACTATCTGAAACTGTTGTCGATATGCTGGAAATCAATATTTCATGCCCGAATGTTGAACATGGTGGCATTGCATTTGGGCAAGAGCCAAAGATGGTGGAATACATTACCAGTGAAATAAAAAAGATAACCCAAAAGCCTATCTCCATGAAATTAACACCTAATGTAACTGATATAACAGAAATAGCAAAAGCGGTTGAAGCAGGTGGAGCAGATTCTATTTCTCTAATCAACACAATTACAGGTATGAGAATAGATGTACAGAAAAGGAAATTCTGTGTTGCAAATAAAACAGGTGGTTTATCCGGTTCGGCAATAAAACCGATTGCACTAAGAATGGTTTATCAAGTCTGTCATGCAGTTAAGATTCCAGTAATCGGTATGGGTGGAATTGCTACAATAAATGATGTTTTGGAATTTATCATGGCTGGAGCTACTGGTATCGCAATAGGAACAGCAAATTTTAACAATCCTTTTGTTATGCCAGAAATCATATCAGAATTAAGTAAATATATGGAAGAAAACAACATTGAGACCTTAGATGAAATCAGAGGTATTGTTGGTTAAAAACTAGGAGGAAATTATTATGCATTACACAGGAACAATATGGCGTCCACCATACGAAGCATACTCATTGTTAGTTCAAGTAACAGCAGGTTGCACACACCATTCATGTAAATTTTGTACACTTTATGAGGATTTGCCGTTTAAATTCAAATTATCTCCATTTTCAGAAGTTAAAGCTGACTTGGCAGAGGCAAGTAAATATTATAGAAAAATACCTCGTATATTTTTTACTGGTGCGAATCCATTTGTATTAAGTACAGAAAAGTTAAAAACTTTAGCAAAAATGGTCAAGGAATATTACCCCTTTTATAAAACAATCGGGTGTTTTGCAAGAATTACCGATATAATGCCAAAAAGTCTTGAAGATTTAAAAGAATTAAGAGCCTTAGGGTATGATGGTATTACGATTGGTGTGGAAACAGGTGATGATGAATCTCTTACCTTTATGAATAAAGGCTTCCAGTCGAAAGATGTATTAGAACAATGTAGAAAATTGGACGAAGCCGGAATCAGCTATAATTTCTTTTATTTAACAGGAATTTATGGAGCTGGTCATGGAGAGGTCGGTGCGAAAAAGACAGCAATGCTTTTCAAGCAGTTAAATCCTAAAATCATTGAATCTTCTATGTTGACGATTTATAAGACATCTGAATTGTATCAAGAAATTCAAAAGGGAAACTGGAAAGAAGAAAGTGAAATAGAAAAACTTATTGAATTAAAGACACTTGTTGAAAATCTTACAATAAACACAAGAATTGTGACTGATGGTGCGTCTAATTTAATACAGGTTCGTGGTAATCTGCCAGCCGACAAGAAGAAATTGATTAAGCATTTGGAATATCAGATTTCCAATGCCGATGAAGCATCTTTAAGAGAATATCGTGTGAATCTGCGACATTTGTAAAATCGAAAGGATTCTTTATGATTGGAATAAATAGAAAAGACATACAAGCAATCTTAAAAGCTGGTGCAAAAAAATCTCAAAAAATTAGCACTCACCTCTTGACAGTGCTAATAATGCGTGCTATAGTACAGGTAGAACAAAGGAAGGGGAACGAAAAGAAAGGTTCGCCAGAAAGTGTTCCGAACGTATTATGAGTGTTTGAAAGGAGACAGGACTTATGTTAATGCCTAGTATTTTTAATAATAATTTATTTGATGATGATTGGTTTGGATTTCCGTTTTACGGATATGCAGATAAAGCAGAGAACAGAGCAGAAAAGAAGCTCTATGGACATCATGCGAATAATCTGATGAAGACAGATATCAAGGAAATGAAAGATGGATATGAACTTGAGATTGATCTTCCAGGGTTCAAGAAAGATGAAGTTACTGCAGAATTGAAAGATGGTTATCTGACAGTCAGTGCGGCGAAAGGTCTTGATCAGGATGAACAGGAGAAAGAAACCGGCAGGTATATCCGCCGTGAACGTTACGCAGGAGCATGTCAGAGAAGTTACTATGTTGGTGAAGATATCACAGAAGAAGATATCAAAGCAGAATTTAAACATGGTATTCTGAAACTCTTTGTTCCGAAAAAAGAAGCAAAACCAGCGGTAGAAGAGAAGAAATATATCACAATTGAAGGTTAATATAGAAGATAAATTTCCCCCGGAGAGCAATCTCCGGGGTGTTTTACAGGCAGGAGGTGACAGAACATGGCAGCAAAGCGGGATTACTACGAGGTGCTCGGAGTAGCAAAGAATGCAGATGAGAAGACAATCAAAAAAGCTTACCGGAAGATGGCAAAGAAGTATCATCCGGATACCAATGCCGGAAATCCGGATGCAGAAAAGAAATTCAAAGAAGTAACAGAAGCCTATTCAGTACTGAGTGATCCGGAAAAGAAGAAGATGTATGACCAGTTTGGACACGCCGCATTTGACCAGTCTGCAGGAGGCAGCTATCAGGGCAGTGGATTTGGAAATGGTTTCCAGGGATTCAAAAGTGGTCCTGGAGGATATCAGGAGTATCATTTTACAGGAAATGCAGATGATATTTTCGGAGATATGTTTAAAGATATCTTCCATGGAAGCAGCAGTAAAAGCACAGATGGTTTCGGAGGTCATGGCTTTCACAGAAGCAGTTTCTATGACGATGGATCCGGATTTGGTGGCTTCGGAGGATTTGGCGGTCACGGGTCAGCAGGCTTTGATCAGAAAGGACAGGATCTGAATGCCAGTGTATCTGTTACATTTGATGAGGCAGCATTTGGATGTGATAAAAGAATTACTCTGCAGGATCAGAGCGGAAAGGCGCAGACACTTGAGGTGCATATTCCGGCAGGAATTGACAGTGGAAAGAGTATAAGACTTCGTGGAAAAGGGATGCCTGGAACCGGAAAAGGCGGTGCAGGAGATCTGCTTCTGAAAGTAACTGTTCAGCCAAAAGCCGGATATGAACGAAAAGGTATGGATGTTTATACAACGGTCAGCATTCCTTATACAACTGCTGTGTTTGGTGGAGAAGCAAGGGTGCATACCCTGTATGGTGATGTGATGTGCAAGATTAAAGAAGGAACACAGTCAGGAAGCAGGATTCGTTTAAGAGGAAAAGGAATCGTTTCCATGAAGGATGCAAATGTCCATGGTGATCAGTATGTAACGGTACAAATTCAGGTTCCGAGACATTTAAATACAGAAGCAAGACAGAAACTGATGGAATATAAGAAAGCCGCTGCCGGAGGAAGATAAAGGATCCGGGGCGTTTCATATAGATGGGACTCAGAAAATGAGTTCGATGATTTGACAGGGAAGTAAAAATTTGTATAGATTTAGCACTCGACTCTTGACAGTGCTAACAACAAGTGCTATAGTTCGAGTAGAACAAAGATAGCAAGGCAAAGGAGGGACTCATGTTATGAATATCAATAAATTTACACAAAGTTCTATGGCAGCAGTACAGAACCTTGAAAAGATTGCGGCAGATTATGGCAACCAGGAAATTGAACAGGAACATCTTCTGTATTCTTTGCTTACAATAGATGACAGTCTGATTCTCAAGCTGATTGAGAAGATGGGTATTACAAAAGAGACGATGATGAACCGTGTGGAAGAGCTTTTACGGAAGCGTCCGAAGGTACAGGGCGGTCAGATGTATATTGGTCAGAATCTGAATAATGTGCTGATCCATGGCGAGGATGAGGCAAAGCAGATGGGTGATGAATATGTATCGGTTGAGCATCTGTTCCTCGCACTTCTGAAATATGCGAACCGTGAGATCAAAGGTATGATGAAGGAACTTGGAATCACAAGGGAAAGCTTCCTTCAGGTACTTTCTTCGGTAAGAGGTAATCAGCGAGTAACCAGTGATAATCCGGAAGCTACTTATGATACCTTGAACAAATACGGGGAAGATCTGGTAGAAAAAGCCAGGGAGCAGAAGCTGGATCCGGTCATCGGACGTGATGCAGAGATCCGGAATGTGATCCGTATCCTGTCACGTAAGACAAAGAACAACCCAGTTCTGATCGGTGAACCTGGTGTAGGTAAGACAGCAGCAGTAGAAGGTCTGGCACAGCGTATCGTGCGTGGTGATGTACCGGAAGCTTTGAAAGATAAAAAAGTATTTGCACTGGATATGGGAGCACTGGTTGCAGGTGCCAAGTATCGTGGTGAATTTGAAGAGCGTCTGAAAGCAGTTCTGGAAGAAGTCAAGAACAGTGATGGAAACATCATCCTGTTTATCGATGAGCTGCATACCATTGTAGGTGCCGGAAAGTCAGACGGTGCAATGGACGCCGGAAATATGTTAAAACCAATGCTTGCCCGTGGTGAGCTGCATTGTATTGGTGCGACAACTCTGGATGAGTATCGCCAGTATATCGAAAAGGATGCCGCTCTGGAACGTCGTTTCCAGCCGGTTATGGTGGATGAGCCTTCAGTTGAGGATGCCATTTCTATCCTTCGTGGATTGAAAGAGCGTTATGAAGTATTCCATGGTGTCAAGATCACAGACAGCGCACTGGTTGCGGCGGTTACTCTGAGTAACCGTTATATTTCAGACCGTTTCCTTCCGGATAAGGCAATCGACCTGGTTGATGAAGCATGTGCATCCATTAAGACAGAGCTGGATTCTATGCCGACAGAGCTGGATGAACTGAACCGTAAGATCATGCAGCTGGAGATTGAAGAAGCCGCTTTGAAGAAAGAGGATGACCGACTGAGCAAGGAAAGACTGCAGAAACTGCAGGAAGAACTTGCCGAAGAACGGGAAAAATTCGCAAAGCAGAAAGCACAGTGGGATAACGAAAAACATTCTGTTGAACATGTACAGAAGATCCGTGAGCAGATTGAACAGCTGAACCGTGAAATCGAAGCAGCTCAGAGGAGTTATGATCTGAACAAGGCAGCAGAGCTTCAGTACGGACGTCTTCCACAGTTGCAGAAACAGCTGGAAGAAGAGGAAGCAAAGGTAAAAGATGAAGATCTGTCACTGGTTCATGAAAGTGTTACCGATGATGAGATTGCCAAGATTATTTCCCGCTGGACTGGTATTCCGGTTGCAAAATTAAACGAAAGCGAGAGAAGCAAGACACTGCACCTTGCAGATGAACTTCACAAACGTGTCATCGGACAGGACGAAGGCGTTACGAAAGTAACCGATGCAATCATCCGTTCCAAAGCAGGAATCAAAGATCCGACTAAGCCGATTGGTTCCTTCCTCTTTCTTGGACCTACAGGTGTAGGTAAAACAGAGCTTGCAAAAGCACTTGCCGAGAATCTGTTTGATGATGAGAACAATATGGTGCGTATCGATATGAGTGAGTACATGGAGAAATATTCTGTGTCCCGTCTGATCGGAGCGCCTCCGGGATATGTCGGATATGATGAGGGCGGTCAGCTTACGGAAGCCGTTCGCAGAAAACCGTATTCAGTAGTGCTTTTCGATGAAGTAGAAAAAGCACATCCGGATGTATTTAACGTACTTCTGCAGGTACTGGATGACGGACGTATCACGGACTCACAGGGACGTACCGTTGATTTCAAGAATACGATCTTGATCATGACATCGAACATCGGATCTTCTTATCTGCTGGATGGTATCGATGAAAATGGCGATATCAAACCAGAGGCAGAGGAGATGGTCATGAATGATCTGAGAGCACATTTCAGACCGGAATTTCTGAACCGTCTGGATGAGACGATTATGTTCCGTCCGCTGACGAAAGATAATGTCTACTCTATCATCAGCCTGCTTGTCAATGATATCAATAAACGGCTTGCAGATAAAGAACTGAGGATCGAGCTTACTGAAGCAGCCAAACAGCTTGTAGTGGAAGGCGGATATGATCCGACCTATGGTGCAAGACCATTGAAGAGATATCTTCAGAAGAATGTTGAAACCGAGGCAGCTAAACTGATCCTGGAAGGAAATGTTGGCAGCGGAGATACGATCCTGATCGATAATGTGGATGGAAAACTTACAGCAAGGATCAAGCAGCACTTAAGAGAAGTATAAGATAAGGAAAATAGATGGATATGAGCAGTAGGACAATGAAAAAAGGTTTTGTCCTACTGCTTTTTCGGTTAATAAAATTTCAGATCTGTGAAATAATGTGAGTAAAGAGAAAAAACTAGGAGGACACATTATGAGCGGAATGAAATTTGAAAAAGAAATCTTTATGAAGTATTTGATCGAGCGGGAAGCATCGGAGGCAACAAAGAAGAAATATATGACAGATGTAACGACTTTTTATTCCTATGCAGCAGAAGCGGAAGAAATAGATAAGGAACTTCTGCTTGCTTACCGGGAGTGGCTGATGCAGCATTATGCAGTAAGCAGTGTAAATTCGATGCTTGTGGCACTGAATCAGTATTTACTTGCCGTTGGGCTTGGAAAATGGAAGCTCCGCAGAGTCCGTGTACAGGGCTGTAATTCAAAGATGATGGAAAGAGAACTGCAGAAATCCGATTATATCAAACTGGTGCGGAAAGCAAAAGAGCAGGGAAAGGAACAGCTTGTAATGATTATGGAGACGCTTGCAGGGACAGGAATCCGGATCAGTGAGCTAAGATATTTTTCAGTTGATAGTGTTCAAAGCGGGATCGTGAAGGTGTGGAATAAAGGAAAATACAGACCGGTTATTTTAACGGATCAGTTGAGAAAAAGACTGTTATATTATATAAGAAAAAACAGGATTCAAAAGGGAAATGTGTTTATAACGAGATCGGGTCATGAAAAAGACCGGTCGAATATATGGAGAGAATTAAAACAGCTTGCAGTAAGTGCGGGGGTGGAAACCGAAAAAGTATTTCCGCACAATTTCAGACATATGTTTGCAAGAATTTTTTACAGGGTTACTGGGAATCTGTTGCAGCTTGCGGATATTCTGGGACACAGCAGTATCGAGGTGACAAGGATTTATGCTTCGGATGGAATTATGGAATGGAAAAAGAGCATGGAAATGTTGGAGATGCTTGTAGAATGACGACATAATGTTAATTATGTTGTAGTTTTCGATATAGGTATTTTGACTCGAAAATATGAAAATAAAAAGGAAAAAATAAATGTTTTACATAATTAAAGTGAAAGGACTGTTTTGCATTTTTGTAACGTTTTTTAATGTTGACAGTCTTTGTAATACAGACTAGAATATAGTTGGACTGAGTTTGGACGATTTATATTACAACATAATTAACATTATGTAGAAAAGAGGGAACATATGGAAAGAGATATATTTGATGATATGATAAAGAGAGTGGACTGTTCATATGTATCCGATCTGAGATACAACAAAAAAATAGTAGAATCCAAGCTGAAAACGATGGATTTAAGTTTATATAATGAGAAGCAGCTGGAAGAATTTGCACAATATGTATTTAACTGTGGATGGAGTGAAATCGGCGGTAAGCTTGATAAATAAAAGATAAAATAATGAAAATGGATGCGGGATATGATAAAATGAATATCATATTCCGTATTTTTTGTGTATACGATGAGCCAAGTGCAGATTTGTGCTTGCACAAGGATCTGCATTTGTCGAATGTACATCACCTGGCTGTTAAGCGAGATGGTGTACAAAGTATACAAATCGAGCAGGAGTCAGCCTGCTCGATTATTCACAGAGAGGAGACAGCAGGAATGTCACACATCATTTTCCATATAGATGTCAATTCAGCCTACCTTAGTTGGACGGCAGTAGAACAACTGAAAAATGGTGCCGATGTGGACATCCGTACGATCCCCGCGATCATCGGCGGTGACAGAGAATCACGCCATGGGATCGTATTGGCGAAATCTCCTTCGGCAAAGAAATTCGGCATTCGGACGGGAGAGCCGGTGGTAAATGCGTTCCGCAAGTGTCCGAATCTTCACATGGATCCGCCAAATCACAGGATGTACAGGGAGTATAGCCGGAGACTGATGGATTTCCTGAAAACCTATACACCGGAAATCGAGCAGGTCAGTGTGGACGAGTGCTATATGGATTTTACCGGAATCGCACAGCGTTTTTCTTCGCCGGTGGAGGCTGCGTATGAAATCAAAGCCCGGGTTTATGAAAAGTTTGGGTTTACCGTGAATGTGGGGATTTCGACAAACAAGCTTCTGGCAAAAATGGCATCAGACTTTGAAAAGCCAAACCGTGTCCACACTCTTTTCCCGGAAGAGGTCAAGGAAAAAATGTGGCCGCTTCCGGTGAGTGAGCTTTTTATGGCAGGGAAGTCCAGTGTGGCGATTCTGGAAAAGCTGGAAATCCGGACAATTGGTGAGCTTGCGCAGACAGATCCGAAGCTTCTGGAATTCCATTTGAAAAGTCATGGGAGAACGCTGTGGGAATTTGCGAATGGAATCGGTGACGCAAAGGTGCAATCCGAGGAGACCGCAGCAAAGGGTGTCGGTAATTCCACCACACTTCCAAAAGATGTGGAAAAGGCAGAGGATGCAAAAAAGGTTCTATTTTCTCTGGCAGAAAGTGTGGGAAAGAGACTAAGGAAAGCAGGGCAGAAAGCCAATATGGTTAGTGTGGAAATCCGCTACAGTGATTTTCAGAATGTATCTCACCAGAAGCAGCTTGGCAGAGCATCCGGTGCAGATCAGGTGATCTACGAGGCGGCCTGCAGTCTGTTCGATGAGTTGTGGAACGGTGAGCCGATCAGATTGCTTGGTGTTCGCACAGCGAAGCTTGTGGATGAAGATGAACCGGAGCAGTTAAGCCTGTTTGACCTGCAATTCGAGGTGAAATCTGAGAAGCCGAAGAAGAGCATGGAAAAGCTGAAAAAGCTCAGTGCGGCAATGGGAGAGATCCGCGGAAAGTATGGGGCGGATGCGGTGATACGGGGCAGTGTTCTGGAGCAGAGAGAAAAAGAGAAGAAATATGAAAAGAAACAGTTCTGAAAATTTTCCGGGAAACTTTCAGAGCTGTTTCCATGCCTTGACACCTAAAGAATCCCTGGAGTATAATGAGATGATATGTAGAAATATAAGGGGATAGAAAGGAGCTTCTTTAAACAATGGAATTTAAAGACAGAGAATTTATTCCGGTACTGCTTGGTGGAGATATCAATACTTACAGTGTTGCCCGCGCATTTTATGAGCAGTATCAGGTGAAGACATATATATTTGGAAAGTTTGCAACAGGACCGAGTTACGGAAGTAAGATCATCGAATATCATCCGAATCCGAAGATTGATACGGACGATTATTTTCTTCAGACAGTCAATGGATTTGCAAAAAAGCATAAAGACAAAAAGATTATGCTCATCGGATGTGGTGACAGTTATGTGGCGCTGATCAGTAAGCATAAGGCAGAGCTTGAGAAAAATATTATCGCACCATATATCGATTTTGATCTGATGAACAGTCTGCAGCAGAAAGAGACTTTCTACAAGTTGTGCGAAAAGCATGGGGTAGATTATCCGGGAACGATTATTTACGATCAGTCCATGGGACTGGATTTTGAGATGAATTTCCCGTACCCGGTAATTTTAAAGCCGTCTGACAGTATTTCTTACTGGGAGCATCCGTTTGCAACCCAGAATAAGATCTACACGATCAAGGACAGAAAAGAACTGGAAAAAGTAATTCGGGATATCTATGGGGCAGGTTATACAGATAAACTGATCATCCAAGATATGATTCCGGGAAATGATGAATATATGCGTGTTCTGACTTCTTATTCTGACCGGAATGGAAAAGTTAAAATGATGTGTCTGGGACATGTACTCCTGGAAGAACACACACCACACGGACTTGGAAATCATGCAGTTATCATCACAGAGCCAAACGAAGAGCTGATGATGAAGGTGAAGAATCTGCTGGAAGATTTGCACTATGTAGGATTCTCCAACTTTGATATCAAGTATGACAGGCGTGATGGCAAATACCGTTTCTTCGAGATCAACACCCGCCAGGGACGAAGTAATTATTATGTGACAGGATCTGGATTCAATGTTGCAAAATATGTAGTAGAAGAATATGTTTACGGAAAAGAACTGCCGCTTGAATTTGCAAAAGAAGAACATCTCTGGATGACAGTACCGAAGGCAGTTGCTTTCAAATATATCAAAGAAGAAGCAAACCGTGAGAAGATGAGACGCCTTCTTAAGGAAAAGAAGATGGTCAATCCGGTATTTAAGAGAGGTGATTTTAAACCAAGACGTTATCTTGCTATGGTGAAGAATCATCTCAGACAGTTTGGTAACTTTAAGAAATATTACAGCTAAGAGAAGCTGAAACAGGGAGAATGATATGCTGAAAAAATTAGGTGTTATCGGCGGAATGGGACCGGAGGCGACAAGTTTTTATTATGCAAGAGTGATCGCGAGGACAAAGGCGGAGAGTGATCAGGAGCATATCAACATGATCATTTTAAGTCATGCGACAATGCCGGACAGGACACAGGCAATCCTTACAGGAAATAAGCTTCCGTTTCTGAAAGCAATCACACAGGACGCAAGAGATCTGGAGATGCTGGGAGTGGAAAATATTGCGATTCCGTGCAATACCTCGCACTATTTCCTGGAAGATATCCAGAAATCTACAAGTGTTCCGATCATCAATATGGTAGAGGAGAGTGTCAGATATGTAGTAGAGGCTCATCCAAAAGTGAAGAAGATCGGGATCATGGGAACAGATGGAACGATGCAGGCAAAGACTTACCACCGAGCCTGCGAAAAATTTGGAATCACACCGGTAGTTCCGGGAGAAGCCTGCCAGAAAGATGTGATGTCGCTGATCTATGATGATATCAAAAAAGGAAAGCCGGGAGACAAGAACAAATTTGACCGTGCCTATAATGATCTGAAGGCAAAAGGCTGTGATGCAGTAATTCTTGCATGCACAGAGATTTCGGTATTCAAAGAATATTATCAGGTACCGGCAGACTGCATGGATGCAATGGATGTTCTGGTAAGAGAATCCATCATCAGATCCGGCGCAGAGTACCGGGAATAATACCGGAAAGAATATAAGGGAGATAAATACCAGATGGAAAAATACACATTACAGGAGTACGCAAATCTGTTACAGAACCTGCGTATGATGAAAGAATTTTATTCAAATGGGGAAGAAGAAAAAAACGTAGGATATCTGACCTATGATTCCAGAGAGGTGACGGAAGGGACATTGTTTATTTGCAAAGGTGCGGCATTTAAGGCTGAGTATCTGGATGCAGCGATCGAAAAAGGTGCGATTGCTTATGTCAGCGAAGTAAAATATGAAACGAAAGAAGATGTTCCATATTTTCTGGTAGACGATATCCGTAAGGCGATGCCTCCACTTGCAGAGAAGTTCAATAATGCACCGTGGAAGAAACTGACGATCACCGGAATCGGCGGAACAAAAGGAAAATCCACTTCTGCTTACTATATGAAAGCAATCGTGGATGATTATATGGAAGCAACCGGTGGAAAGGAAAGTGCAGTCCTTTCTTCAATCGATATTTATGACGGAGTGATCAAGAAAGAATCCCATATTACTACGCCGGAGTCGGTAGAATTGCAGGAGCATCTGCGCCATGCCGTAGAAAGTGGTATTACATTTGCTGAGATGGAAGTATCTTCACAGGCGTTAAAATACAATCGTGTCGATAACATGCAGTTTGATGTGGGAATTTTTCTGAATATTTCAGAGGACCATATCAGTCCGATCGAGCATCCGGATTTTGAAGACTATTTTTCGTCTAAACTGAAAATTTTCGGAAAATCACGTTACGGAGTTGTGAACATGGATGCAGATTTTGCAGACCGTATTCTGAAAGAGTCAAAGGTCTGTGAGAAGGTGCTGACGTTCAGTACAAAGAATCCGGAAGCGGATGTTTATGGTTATGAGATCCAGAAAGACGGACATGAAACGGTATTTATGGTAAAGACAGAGCTGTTTGATGAAGAATTCCGTCTGACGATGCCGGGACTTTTCAATGTGGAAAATGCACTGGCTGTCATTGCGGCATCCATTCTTCTTGAAATCCCGAAGGAGTATATGCACAGCGGTCTTTTGAGGGCAAGATCCAGCGGACGTATGGAGCTTTATGGAAGTGCAGATAAGAATTTGATCGCTGTTGTGGATTATGCACACAACAAGCTTAGTTTTGAAAAGCTGTTCTCTTCAATAAAAGATGAATATCCGGATTATAATATCGTATCGATCTTCGGATGCCCCGGAAAGAAAGCATTTATCCGGAGAAGAGACCTTGGAACGGTAGCGGGTCAGTATGCGAAAAAGGTTTATCTGACAGCGGAAGATCCGGGATATGAGCCGGTAGAGCAGATTTCCAAAGAAATCGCACAGTATGTGGAAGCACAAAACTGTCCGTATGCCATGATCGAGGATCGGGGAGAAGCAATCAAAGCAGCGATGGATGAAGCAGAGGGAAAGACTATTTTCCTGATTACCGGAAAAGGAAATGAGACAAGACAGAAATATGGCTGTGAGTATCTGGACTGCAAATCAGATACACAGTATGTTAAAGAATATCTTGCCGAGTATGATAAAAAGCATCAATAGAAACTGAGAGATGGGTGGATGTTCCTGCAAACGCACAGGATGCGTGAAAACGAAAGCAGGAAATCCACCCATTTTATATATTTTCATATCCGGTGTGACGTTTGAGGGGAAACAGCATATTCTGAAAACAAAGAGTCCAAAAAGAGGAGCCTTATGAAGCTTTCGGTTCTGTTTAAAAGGATTCAGCATGCGGTGATCCAAATGCCGGAATTAGAAGAAGAGATGGAAATCCGGGGGATTACCTGTAATTCCCAAAAGGCAGAAGAAGACAGTCTGTTTGTCTGCATTCAGGGAAACCGGGCAGATGGACATGATTATATAGAAGAAGCCTGCAACCTTGGGGCATCCTGCATTCTGATAGAAAAACTGGTATCTGGGGGAAGGATGCTGAAGTTTCCGGAAAATGTTGCCGTCGTTCTGGTAAAAGATACACGGGAAGCTCTTGCCGGGATCAGCAGGATCTGGTTTGGAAGTCCTGCTGATAAGTTGAAAGTGATTGGCGTGACCGGCACAAAGGGGAAAAGTACGGTGGCAGTGATGATCCGGGAGATGCTGGAAAGTCTTGGCCAAAAATGCGGACTGATCGGTACGATCGAACACCATCTTGGAAATGAAGTGGTAACTTCGCAAAATACGACCCCGGATGCCTTTACCATTCAGTCGTATTTTGCTAAAATGGTAGAAGCAGGTTGTCACTATGCGGTGATGGAGGTATCTTCACAGGGAATAAAGCAGCATCGGATCGATGGAATTTGGTTTGAAATCGCGGTATTCACTAATTTCGGGGAGGATCACATCGGACCAGGCGAGCATGCAAGTCTTGGGGAATACCGATATTACAAATCATGTCTTTTTGAACAGTGCAGGATTGGAATAGGGAATCTGGATGATGCACAGTGCAGCTATATGTTCCAGAGAAAATGTTGCACGAAATACGGATTTACCTGTCGGGAAGAAGAAGGGCAGGAAAGAGGATTTAGAAACAGTCATGTACTGACGGCAGAAAAAATCAGTTTTCTGATGGAAGGTGGAGAACTTAAAACGGTATTTTATGCAGATGATAGAAAATATGAGCTTGCCCTTCCTGGAAAATTTAATGTGTACAATGCACTGGCTGCTTTACAGACGGTGAGCTGTCTTGGATTTGAAAGAGAAGAAGCAGGAGACGTGTTAAAGCATCTGGTGGTAAGAGGCAGGATGGAACGGGTAGATGCAGGAGAAAATATCCTGTGTTACATTGATTACGCGCATAATGCCATGAGTCTTGCAAAAGTGCTTAAAATGCTGAGAATTTACGAACCAGAACGTATTTTACTGGTGTTTGGATGTGGAGGCAACCGTGCCGGAAGCAGAAGAAGCGGGATGGGAAGAGTAGCAGGAGAGCTTGCGAATCTGACGATCATCACTTCAGATAATCCGAGATGGGAAGAGCCGGCGAAGATTATGGCAGACGTTGAAGAAGGCATCAAAGAAACTTCCGGAGCCTATCGGATGATCCAGGATCGGGAAGAGGCAGTACTCTTTGCGGTAGAAATGGCAAGACAAGGGGATATCCTTCTGATTGCGGGAAAGGGACATGAAAATTACCAGGAGATCCAGGGAGTCAGGTATCCGATGGATGACCGGGAACTGGTGCGAAAAGCCGTCAGGCTGGCTACACAAAAGAGACAGAAAAAGGAACAGACAGAATGTACGCAGACATTATTATAGATATTACACATGAAAAACTGGATAAAGTATTTCAGTACCGTGTACCGGAAGAACTGGAAGGAGATTTACGAACCGGTGCAGGCGTCATTGTGCCGTTTGGGCGGGGTAACCGGGAAACGAAGGGGTATATTGTCGGTTTTTCGGAAACATGTGATTATGATGCGGAAAAAATAAAGGATATTCTGCGCACAGATACATCAAGTGTAGCGATTGAGGCAAGGCTGGTTGCACTTGCTGCGTGGATGAAAGAATATTATGGAGGTACGATGATCCAGGCATTGAAAACGGTGCTTCCGATCAAGCGTACCGAGCAGCAGAAGGAACAGCGGATTTTAAAAAGATGTATTTCCAGAGAAGCAGGCGAAAAGAAGCTGGAAGAATATCTTCACAAGAACCAGAAAGCGCGGGCAAGACTGATGGCAGCACTTTTGGATGATGAAGAGGTAGAATATTCTCTGATCAGCCAGAAGCTGAATATCACGCTGACGGTGGTGAGAGCTCTTGAAGAGCAGGAGGTTCTGGAAATCAAAAATCATAAGATTTACCGTAATCCTGTGAAAGAAAAAGAGCAGCAGCGGCATTTTATTACTTACACGGAGGAGCAGGAAAGAGCAATTCGAACGTTTGAAAACGATTATAAAAAAGGAATCCGAAAGACCTATCTTTTATACGGTGTGACCGGAAGCGGCAAGACAGAAGTCTATATGGAAATGATCCGGCAGGTGGTAAAGGAAAAGCGGCAGGCAATCGTGCTGATTCCTGAGATCGCATTGACTTACCAAACGGTGATGCGTTTTTACCGGACATTTGGGGAACGCGTTTCTATCATGAATTCCAGACTTTCAGCGGGAGAGAGGTATGACCAGATGATGCGGGCGAAAAAAGGAGAGATCGATGTGATGATCGGTCCAAGATCTGCACTTTTTACCCCATTTCCGAGTCTTGGGCTGATCGTGATCGATGAGGAACATGAGGCAGCTTATAAAAGTGAACAGGTTCCCCGGTATCATGCGCGGGAGACGGCAATCGAACGAGCAAGCCTGGAAGGGGCAAGTGTGGTACTGGGATCGGCAACCCCTTCTATGGAAGCTTTTTACCGGTGCGAGCTGGGAGAGTATACGTTGCTGGAATTAAAGAGGCGGACTGCAAAAGCAGAGCTCCCGGAGGTCTACACGGTGGATATGCGTGAAGAGCTGCAAAAAGGGAACCGTTCGATTTTAAGTGACAGGCTCCATGAGCTGATGGAAGACCGTCTGAAAAAGAAAGAACAGATCATTTTGTTTCTGAATCGAAGGGGGTATGCCGGATTCCTTTCTTGCAGGTCCTGCGGATATGTAGTAAAATGTCCTCATTGTGATGTTTCACTGGCAGCGCACAATAATGGGAAAATGGTGTGCCACTACTGTGGTTACGAAGAACCGGTTGCAAAAAAATGCCCGTCTTGCGGTTCTCCTCATATCGGAGGTTTCCGCGCAGGAACACAGCAGATTGAAGAACTGGTAAAAAAGGAATTTCCGCAGGCAAGGGTACTTCGGATGGATCTGGATACTACAAGGTCCAAAGAAGGACATGAAAAGATTCTCTCTGCATTTGCAAATGAAGAGGCAGATATTCTTGTCGGAACGCAGATGATCGTAAAAGGACATGATTTTCCAAATGTGACGCTGGTTGGCGTGCTTGCGGCGGATATGTCCTTATACTCGAATGATTTCCGGTCAGCAGAGAGGACATTTGAGCTTCTGACGCAGGCTGCGGGAAGGGCCGGAAGAGGGGGAAAAAAAGGAGAGGTCGTGATTCAGACCTACAGCCCGGAGCATTATAGTATCCAGACGGCAGCACGTCAGGATTATCAGGCATTTTATACAGAAGAGATGAATTACAGGGAACTGATGGGGTATCCGCCGGCAGAGCATCTGATGGCGGTACTGGTAGCCTGTGAGGATGAAGCACTTCTGGAAAAAGGAATGCACTATCTCAAATTATATGCAATGCGGATCACGAAGAACCGCAAGGTACAGGTGATCGGTCCGGCAGCTCCGGCAGTCGGAAAGGTCAAGGATGTGTACCGGAAAGTTTTGTATCTGAAGCAGGAATCCTATGAGATCCTGATTGAAATGAAAGATAAAATGGAACAATATATTGAATTGAACCGGGGATTTGCAAAGATGCGGATTCAGTTTGATTTTGATCCGATGAGTGGATTTTAAAAGAAAAGGCAGGAGGAAGAACAAATGGCAATTAGAAAAATCAGAGAAATAGGCGATGAAGTACTGACAAAGGTGTGTAAGGAAGTAACAAAGATGACACCAAGAACAACAGAACTGATCGATGATATGTTAGAGACTATGTATGAGGCAATGGGGGTAGGTCTTGCGGCACCGCAGGTTGGAATCCTCAAAAGAATCGTTGTCATCGATATCGGAGAAGGTCCGGTTGTCATGATCAACCCACGCATCGTAGAGAGCAACGGAGAGCAGACCGGGGAAGAAGGATGTCTTAGTGTGCCAGGTAAATCCGGTATTGTTACCCGTCCGAATTATGTAAAAGCAGTAGCACTTGATGAAGATATGAAAGAATACGAGATCGAAGGAGAAGGACTGATGGCAAGAGCAATCTGTCACGAACTGGAGCATCTGGACGGTCATCTTTATGTAGAAAAAGTAGAAGGTGAACTTCACAGCACAGAATACGAAGAAGCCTAGGCTGGAAGCGGGAGGAAGATAAGATGAAAATAATATTTATGGGAACTCCTGATTTTTCAGTCGGAACACTGGAAGCACTGGTAGAAGCAGGGCATGAAGTAGTACTCGCTGTCACACAGCCGGACAAGCCAAAGGGCAGAGGCAAAGAAATGCAGTTCACTCCGGTAAAAGAATGTGCACTTGCACATAATATCCCGGTCTATCAGCCAAAGAAGATCCGGGAACCGGAATGTATCGAAGAACTGAAAAAATACCAGGCAGATGTCTGCGTAGTCGTGGCATTTGGACAGATCCTTCCAAAAGAGATTCTGGAAATGACACCGTACGGATGTATCAATGTCCATGCATCCCTTCTGCCGAAATACCGCGGTGCTGCACCGATCCAATGGGCGGTCATCAATGGAGAAAAAGTATCCGGTGTCACAACGATGCAGATGGATGAAGGACTTGACACGGGTGATATGCTGGAGAAAGTAGAAATCACATTAGATAAAAAAGAAACAGGAGGAAGCCTTTTCGATAAACTTTCCGCAAAAGGAGCCGCACTCTGCGTCCATACCCTTGCAGAATTGGAAAAAGGAACCATTACTCCACAAAAACAGGGCGAAAGCACCACCGAATACGCAAAAATGCTTAACAAAAAATCCGGTGAGATCGACTGGACGAAAACAGCAGTAGAAATCGAGCGTCTGATCCGCGGCTTAAATCCCTGGCCAAGCGCCTACACCCAGTGGCAGGGCAAAACCATGAAAATCTGGGAAGCAGAAGTAGAAGATGTGGTAGAAACCGCAGATATTCATGAGCCCGGAACAATCACAGAAGTCACAAAACACGGCTTCAAAGTCCAGACCGGCGAAGGCAGACTAGCCATCAAGTCCCTCCAGATCCCAGGCAAAAAACGCATGGAAGCCGATGCCTTCCTACGCGGATACCACATAGAAACAGGAGAAAAATTAGGTTAGAATTTAATTTTAAAATTTGAGTTTTGCTAATATAACAAATATTTTATGACCTAACATATCTGGCGCAAAAAAACGCAAAGCGTTTTTCGCGCCCTTTGGCGCATTTGTCCCATCGTGCACCGCACGATAGGACAAACAGCCGACACCCATTGAAAAATGTAGCCTGGAAGCGAAAGATATTCGCTAAGCAGGTCATCGAAAACGCCGGCACTTAGCAAGACCGAGCGCAAGCGAAGGCCGCGCTTAGTACCGCTGCGTTTCCGGATTAAGCGCGAGCGGGCCTGCGTGCGAATATCTTTCGCTTCCGGGCGGACCCTTATTCAACAAGGAGGCAAACATGTACTACCCATATTATTTTGATCCAACTTATTTCCTTGTCATCATCGGCGTCATCATCTGCGCCCTTGCATCCGCCAAAGTGAATTCCACCTACGCCAGGTACGATCAGGTTCGCAACCACGCCGGGATCACCGGTGCGATGGCTGCGGAGCAGATCCTCAGGATGGAAGGGATTTATGATGTACAGGTGATGAGAGTAAGTGGAAAACTGACCGATCATTACGATCCGGCGAACCATGTACTGCGGCTTTCAGATTCCACCTACGGTTCGACATCGGTTGCGGCACTTGGAGTTGCAGCACATGAATGTGGACACGCGATCCAGCATGCAAGGCATTATGTACCGCTGACAATACGCGGAGCACTTGTTCCGGTGGCGAATTTTGGATCCGGGATTTCATGGCCGCTGATCATAATGGGATTATTTATCAGAGGAGAAATGTCTACATTGTTTATCAACCTTGGGATCCTGATGTTTTCATTGGCAGTGCTGTTCCAGATCATCACGCTTCCGGTAGAGTTTAATGCATCGGGAAGAGCACTTAAAATCCTGAAAAATTCAGGCATGCTATATGAATCAGAAGTACGTGAGGCAAGGAATGTTCTTACAGCGGCAGCGCTTACCTATGTGGCGAGTGCGGCATCTGCACTTCTGCAGCTTTTAAGAATACTGATCCTGACAGGAGGAAGAAGAAATGACGACGAATAACCAGGGAGTAAGTACAAGAGAACTTGCACTGATGATCCTGTTGGAAATCGAGCGTGGAGAGAAAAGTCATATCGTGCTCAGACAGGTGCTGGAAAAATATCAGTATCTGTCCAAGCAGGACCGTGCATTTTTGACCAGGCTTGCAGAAGGGACAACAGAGCGGAGGATAGAACTGGACTATATTATCAACCAGTTTTCAAAAGTAAAGACAGAAAAAATGAAACCGGTGATCCGCAATATCCTGCGCTGTGCGGTCTATCAGATCAAATACATGGATCAGGTTCCGGATTCGGCAGCATGCAATGAAGCAGTCAACCTTGCTATCCGGAAAGGCTTTAAGAACCTGCGGGGATTTGTAAATGGGGTACTTAGAAATATCGCGCGAAACATTGATAAGATTGCGTATCCGGAGAATACAGAAGAATTTCTCTCAATAAAGTATTCCATGCCACAATGGATCATCCGTATGTGGGTGAGAGATTATGGAGAAGAGAAGACGAAATACATCCTGGAAGGTTTTTATAAAGAGCGTGCAACAACAATCCGGATCAATGGAAATGCAACCACCAAAGAAGAGCTGATCAGAGAGCTGACAGGAGAAGGCATTCAGGTAAAAGAACATCCGCTTCTTGCGTCTGCGCTTCTGATCTCAGGCTATGATTATCTGGCAGCAATCCCGGCGTTCCGGGAAGGAAAATTCCAGGTACAGGATGCAGCTTCGATCATGGTAGCGGAACAGGCAGGAATCAAAGAAGGAGATTACATACTGGATGTGTGCGCGGCACCGGGAGGAAAAGCGCTCCATGCGGCACAGATCCTGAATGGGACAGGTATGGTAGAGGCAAGGGATCTGACAGAGATGAAGGTAGAGCTGATCCGGGAAAATATTTCACGGATGGGATTTGAAAATATCTGTGCAGTGCAGCAGGATGCAACCTGCTTCGATGCAGACTCCGAGGAAAAAGCAGATGTGCTGATCGCGGATCTTCCGTGTTCCGGTCTTGGTGTCCTTGCGAAGAAGACCGATCTGAAGTATAAGATGAACCCGGAGACGGAGACTGAAGTTGCAGCACTTCAGAGAGAGATCCTGGATACGGTCTGCCGATATGTGAAGCCTGAGGGAACATTGATGTACAGCACCTGTACGATCAGCAGGACAGAGAATGAGGAAAATGCCGGATGGTTTGCCGAAAAACATCCGGAATTTGACCTGGAATGGGAGAAACAGATTTTCCCGTCTGATATAACCGATGGTTTCTATATTGCTAAATTTATCCGGAGGAGCAGATAATGGAGAAAAAAGATATCGCTTCGTATTCATTTGAAGAGTTACAGGAAGAAATGCTGGCGATTGGAGAAAAAGGATTCCGCAGTCGACAGATTTATTCCTGGATCCATGAAAAGCTGGTGGATGATTTTGAAGAAATGACCAATCTTCCAAAAACTTTACGCCAGAAACTGGAAGCAGCATACGAAATACGAAGAGTCGAAATGGAAAAAAGACAGATTTCAAAGATTGACGGGACCAATAAATTCCTGTTTTGCCTGAAAGACGGGAATATGGTAGAAAGTGTTTTGATGAAATATAAACATGGCAATTCGGTATGCATATCCTCGCAGGTTGGCTGCCGGATGGGATGCCGTTTCTGTGCATCAACACTGGACGGGCTGGAACGAAACCTGACACCGTCAGAGATGTTAAGACAGGTTTACCAGATCCAGAAGATCACTGGCGAGAGAGTTTCTAATATTGTGATCATGGGAACCGGAGAACCGCTGGATAATTATGACAATTTTCTGAAATTCATTCACATGGTCAGTGATGAGCACGGGCTCAATATCAGCCAGAGAAATATCACGGCGTCTACCTGTGGAATTGTACCGAACATCCGGAGACTTGCTGAAGAAAAGCTGCAGATCACGCTGGCACTTTCCCTGCACGGTTCCAACCAGGAAAAGAGAAGATCGCTGATGCCGGTGGCAAATAAATACGAGCTTCATGAGGTTCTGGAAGCGTGTGATTATTACTTTGAAAAAACCGGACGGAGGATCACTTTTGAGTACAGTCTGGTTCACGGCGTAAACGATACACCGGAGGATGCAAAAGAGCTGATGGGAATCTTAAAAGACAGAAACTGCCATTTAAACCTGATTCCGGTGAACCCGATCAAGGAGAGAAACTACGAAAAACCGGACAAAAAAAGTGCCGAGAATTTCAAAAATAAACTTGAAAAAAACGGGATAAATGTTACTATAAGAAGAGAAATGGGCTCAGATATAGATGGAGCCTGTGGACAGTTACGGCGCAAGACGATGCAAGGAGTATAAAATATGAAAATATTTTCTATGACAGATGTTGGAAGAAAACGTGAAATGAACCAGGATTACGTGTTTGCCACAGATGAGTCATTAGGTACGCTGCCGAATCTTCTGGTAGTAGCCGATGGAATGGGTGGACACAAGGCAGGCGATTTTGCGTCAAAATATACGGTGGAAGTTCTGAAAGAAGAACTGAAGCATACATTAAAGGATGGGCCGGAAGAGATTTTAAAAGATGCGGCTCAGACAGCGAACCACAAGCTGATCGAGAAAGCAGATGAAGACATTAATCTGGAGGGGATGGGAACCACTCTGGTTGCGGCAACTGTGATCGATCATACACTTTATTTTATAAATGTAGGTGACAGCCGTCTGTATCTTCTGAATAAGGATATCAGGCAGCTTTCCAGAGACCATTCCCTGGTAGAAGAGATGGTTCGTCTGGGAGGAATCAATGAGGAAGAGGCAAGACACCATCCGGATAAGAATATCATTACCAGAGCAATTGGAGTAAAAGAGGATGTAGAGGTGGATTTTTATGAATTCAGCCTCAAAAAGGGAGATATCATCCTGATGTGTTCCGATGGACTCAGTAATATGATAGAGGATGAAGAAATTTTTGCGATAGTTAAAGGGGCAAGAGATATCGTAGAAGCCGGTCAGAATCTGATTGACCGGGCGAATGAGAACGGGGGCAATGACAATATCAGTGTTGTTCTTGCAGAACCGTTTTCTGATGAGGTGAGTATATGGTAAAAGACGGGATTTATTTAAGTGGCCGTTATCAGGTTCTGAGCAAGATCGGAGCCGGTGGAATGGCGGATGTATATAAGGCGAAGGACTGTATGCTGAACAGATATGTCGCAGTGAAAGTCCTGAAAAAAGAATACAGGGAAGATGAAAACTTTGTAAAGAAATTCCGGTCAGAAGCACAGGCAGCAGCAGGGCTTCTGAACCCGAATATTGTCAATGTATATGATGTAGGGGAGGATCGAGGACTCTATTATATGGTCATGGAGCTGGTAGAAGGAATCACTCTGAAAGAATATGTGCATAAAAAAGGAAAGCTTTCTTCCAAGGAAGCGATCAGTATTGCAATTCAGATGTGTACCGGTATTGAGGCAGCTCACAATCATCACATCATACACAGAGATATCAAACCGCAGAATATTATCATTTCCAAAGAAGGAAAGGTAAAGGTTACGGATTTTGGTATTGCAAAGGCGACAACATCGCAGACAGTCAGCACCAGTGCAATGGGATCGGTACACTATGTATCTCCGGAGCAGGCACGGGGCGGCTATTGTGATGAGAAGAGTGATATCTATTCTGCAGGTATCACCATGTATGAGATGGTGACCGGAAGGGTTCCTTTCGATGGCGATTCTACTGTTTCGGTTGCAATGAAGCATTTACAGGAGAATATTACCCCACCTTCTGAGTATGCACCGGATTTATATCCGGCGCTGGAGAAGATTATTCTCAAGTGTACACAGAAGAGCGCGGAAAGACGTTACCAGAGTGCCGGAGAACTGATCCAGGATCTGAAGAGGGCGTTGGTCGATCCGAGTGGCGAATTTGTAGATATGGTTCCGATCCGGAGTATGGGAGATACGGTGATGATCTCGCCGGAGCGGATGGCACGTATGAAAAAGCGTCAGGGCGATGGTTATGATGACGAAGAGTATGATGATGGCTATGACGATGAAGAATATGACGAAAATGATGACTATGATGAGGATGACGAAGAGGATAATTATAACGGGGGCAGACGCGGTAACAGTAAAAATGGCGTAGATCCGAAGATGAACAAGATGATGAAGATCCTCATGGTTGCAGTTGCAGTGATCGTTGCATTTGCGCTGATTTTCCTGATCGGCAAAGCAGCAGGTGTGTTCGGTAAGCGTTCAGACAGTCAGATTTCAGTTTCCAATGAGATTGAAGTGCCAAATCTGGTTGGACAGCCGCAGAATGTTGCAGAGACGATGTGCGAAAAGAAGCAGCTGAAGCTGGAAGTAGAATCCGAGAAAGCATCAGATAAGGCAGCAGGTACGATTATTGAGCAGAAGACAAAAGCAGGAAAGAAAGTCAAGAAAAATACGGTGATCAAGGTTGTAATAAGTTCAGGACCGGAAAAGATCATGATCCAGAGTGTAGAGGGAATGAATGAAGATGCAGCCAAGAAAGCACTGATCAAACAGGGCTTTACGAGCAAGAACATTACTGTTACCAGTGAATACAGCAGTGATGTTGAAAGTGGAAAAGCAACAAGGACTGATCCGGCAGAGGGAGCAGAGGTCTCTGCTGACTCTAAAATCACACTGTATATCAGTAAAGGTGAAAAACAGCCGGATAAGGTGTCAGTTCCGCCAATTGTGGGAATGTATGTAAATGATGCGGTATCTACATTGAGTGCAAGCAGACTGTCCGATGGCGGAACGAGCAGTGAAGAATATTCAGATGATTATGCAGAAGGTATGATTATTCGTCAGAGCACAGATGCCGGAACGAAGGTGGCTGAAGGAACAAGTGTGAGTTATGTTGTCAGCAAAGGACCAAAGCCTGCAGATCAGGTGAAGGTACCAACTCTGACAGGAAAGACACTTGGAGATGCGATTTCAGCACTGAATGCCAGAAATCTGACTTATACAGAAGTTGATATTGACAGTGCAGAACCATCTGGAAAAGTTGTAAAAGTTGATCCGGGAGAAGGTACATCGGTAGATGTAGGAACTGCGATCACACTGTATGTAAGCAATGGCTCACAGGCAAGCAGTGGATCCGACAGTAACAATTCGGGCAGCAATAATTCCGGTAACAACTCAAATAACGGCAACAATACAGGAAATTAAAAGGACTGTTTTATGCAGGGAAGAATTATAAAAGGGATTGCAGGATTCTACTACGTTTATGACGTAGTAGAATCTGTCATTTATGAATGTAAAGCAAAAGGAATTTTCCGTAAGGAGAAGATTAAACCACTGGTCGGAGATCTGGTAGAATATGAGATCTTAGATGCAGAAGAGAAGACCGGTAATATCATCCGGATCCTTCCAAGGAAGAATGAACTGATCAGACCGGCAGTGGCAAATATTGATCAGGCACTGGTTGTATTTGCAGTGAAGAAGCCGGATCCGCATTTTAATCTGCTGGACAGGTTTCTGGTTATGATGGAGCGGCAGGAGATTCCGGTTATTATCTGTTTCAACAAGAAGGATATTGCAGATGAGCCGGAAATCGAGTCTCTGGAGAAGACTTATGAGGCTTGTGGGTACCGTGTGATCTTTGCAAGTGCCAGAGAAGGAGAAAATATTCTGGAGATTAAAGAGGCACTAAAAGGAAAGACAACAACTGTTGCCGGACCTTCAGGAGTTGGAAAATCCTCTCTGATCAACTGTCTTCAGGAAAATGTCAATATGGAGACAGGAAGTATCAGCAGAAAGATCGAGCGGGGAAAACATACCACCCGCCATTCAGAACTGATCCCGATCGACGAGGATTCCTATATCATGGATACACCGGGATTTTCGTCACTGTATACCAATGATTTTGGCAAGGAAGAATTGAAATATTATTTTCCGGAGTTTGATCAGTATCAGGGAGGCTGCAGGTTTCAGGGGTGTAATCACATCAGTGAACCGGGGTGTCTGGTAAAAGAGGCTCTGGAAGAGGGAAAAGTGCATCCGGTGCGGTATGAAGATTATTGCGAGATGTATCGGGAACTGGAACAGAAGGAAAAAAGGAGGTACTAAAATGGAATATAAATTATCACCATCTATTTTATCGGCAGATTTTTGTAATCTGGAAGAAGGTATCCGCCAGACAGAGGAAAATGGAGCGGTATATTTACATTTTGATGTGATGGATGGTGTGTTTGTACCGAGTATTTCTTTTGGAATGCCTGTGCTTGCATCAATCAAACCGGCGGTAAAGCAAGTGATAGATACGCATCTGATGATTACGGAACCAATCCGTTATGTGGAAGCATTTGCAGAGGCAGGAGCGGATATTCTTACTGTACATTATGAAGCATGCAAGGATATACGTGCGACTCTGGACAAGATCAAAGCGTGTGGCATGAAGACAGGGCTGGCAATTTCACCGGATACACCGGTGGAGGTCCTGAAGGAATTCCTTGGTGAAGTGGATATGTTCCTTGTGATGACAGTCCATCCGGGATTTGGCGGACAAAAGCTGATTTCTGAGATGCTGGATAAGGTCAGAACACTTAGGGCAATGCTGAATGAACGTGGACTTGAGACTGATATCCAGGTTGACGGAGGAATTTATGCATTCAATGTGAAAGAAGCACTGGATGCGGGAGCAAATGTGATTGTTGCGGGATCAGCTGTATTCAAAGGGAATGCAGGAGAAAACACAAGAGAATTGATGGAGATTTTAAAGAATTATGAGTAAGACAGTCATTATCAGTGGGGGAATGCTTGACGAGGGATTTGCAGAGAAGGTTCTTGAAGCAAATCCGGAGGCTTATATTATCGCAGTAGATAAGGGGCTTGAGTATCTGTATAACCATAAGATTGAGCCTCAGTATATTGTTGGGGATTTTGACAGTATTGATCCAAAGGTGATTGATTACTATCGCAAGGAGACGAATATTCCGATTCGGGAATATAATCCGGTTAAGGATGCGACGGATACAGAGATTGCTCTTCGGCTGGGAATTACACTGGGAAGCAAAGAGATGATCCTTCTTGGGGCAACCGGTGGAAGAATCGATCATTTGTGGGCAAATATCCAGACTCTCTCCATTACGTGCGATGCCGGTGTACGTGCGTATATTCTGGATCCGAGAAATAAAATATGGGTAACAAACAGATCCTGTGTGTTGAAAAAGTCAGAAGCATACGGAAACTATCTTTCTGTCTTTTCAATGGAAGGAGAAATCTATGATTTCAATCTCACAGGTACAAAATGGCCACTCAGTCATCATGATCTGATGCCTTGTGATAGTCTTACAGTAAGCAATCAGTTTGAGGCAGAGGAAGTGAAAATTGATTTTGGCAATGGTCGTATTGTGATAATGGAAACGAGAGACTGATAAAAACAGAGGAGAAAAGTCAGATATCATTAGTGAAGATGATAGATTGCTTTTCTCCTTTTTTGATATGCATTTTTTCAGAATTTGGATATCTTCCTTACGGATATTATGAAGAAATAATTTTCCGGAAGTGATATAATAAAAAACAAGAAATGGATTGCATTTCAAATAAACAGGAGTGTGAAAAAACATGACGCGGGAAGAAATGATTAAATTACCAAAGATAGAGCTTCATTGCCATCTGGAGGGGTCTTTGAGTCAGGAATTTATCGAAAGAAGGCTGGGAAGGCATGTAAGGAAGAACTGAGCGTATCGGATGGCTGCCGAAGCCTTACGGAGTATCTGGAAAAATTTGATCTGCCAGGGCAGTGTCTGCGGGATGAAAGAGGTCTGGAAGAAGCTGGATTTGACGTACTGAAAAGTATGAGCAGAGAAAATGTATGCTATGCGGAAATCCGTTTTGCACCACTTTTTTCAGAAACAGCATCCATGAGTTGTACAAAAGCAATCGAGGCACTTTTAAAAGGAATGGAAAAAGGAAAGCAAACATTTGGAATTGAGTATGGTCTGATTACCTGTGCAATGCGTCATCACAGCGAGGAAGAAAACCGGCGGATGATCAAGGCTGCAAGAGAGTTTCTGGGAGCAGGTGTCTGTGCGGCGGATCTTGTAGGTGCAGAAGCATCTTATCCGATGACTGAGTTTATGAATCTGTTCCAAAATGCCCGAAGAATCGGAATGCCATTTGCCATTCATGCAGGCGAATGCGGAAGTGCAGAAAATATAAAGAATGCAGTATATGCAGGCGCAGCAAGAATCGGACATGGAATAGCTATGCGTGGACATGCGGATCTGATCCGCGAACTTGCCCAAAAGAAAATTGGAATCGAGATGTGTCCGATCAGTAATCTGCAGACAAAGGCGGTGCCGGTGCCGGAAGCTTATCCTCTCAGAGAATTTATAGATGGAAAATTACTGGTTACAGTAAATACGGATAACCGGACAGTCAGCAATACAACAATGACGAAAGAGCTGGAATTTATTCAGAAGACGTATAATATCATGGATGAGAAAATCCTGCTTATGATGAAAAATGCGGCAGGAACCATCGGTCATTCCATTTTTGAAAGATTGGGATAAGAATAAGCAGAAAAAGCAGAAAAAGGAGAATAAGGGATGAACAATGTATATGAAAAAATCAAGACATGTATTGCAAGTATCCGAGAAAAAACAGATTTTGTACCGGAGGTTGCACTGATTCTCGGATCAGGACTTGGTGATCATGCAGGGAAGAGTGCATTATTATGAAGGCTATCCGATGACAGATGTGGTGCTTCCTACAAGGCTTATGGGAATGCTGGGGGCTAAAAAGCTGGTACTTACCAATGTGGCCGGCAGTGTCAATCTGAATTATAAACCGGGAGACTTTATGTTGATCACCGATCATATCACCACAGCCATTCCAAGTCCTCTTATCGGAGAAAATCTGGAGGAACTTGGTACAAGATTTCTGGATATGAGTGAAGTATACAGCTTAAGAATGCGGGGAATCATCAAAGCAGAAGCTGAAAAACTTGAAATTCCTCTTCGAGAAAGAGTTTATGTGCAGTTTACAGGACCGGCGTATGAGACGCCTGCGGAAATCAGAATGTGTCGAAGCTGGGGCGGAGATGCAGTGGGAATGAGTACGGCATGCGAAGCTGTTGCGGCAAAACATATGGGAATGGAAATCTGTGGAATTTTCTGCATCACGAACATGGCAGCAGGTATATCGAAAGAACCGCTGAACTACAAAGAAGTACAGGAAACGGCAGACCGGGAGGCAGTACAGTTCAAAGAACTGATCACTGCGGTGGTTAAAAATATCTGACGAGCGAACCGTGTCATTCAATAAAAAGAGAATCAGAAAGGAAAGATGCTATGGTGAATCAGACAAAACAAGTTCTGGAAGAATCTCTGAAAAAGTTAATGCTTCATAAGCCACTTGATAAAATAACGATCCGTGATCTGACGGAAGACTGCGGAATCAGCCGTATGGCATTTTACTATCATTTTAAAGATATTTATGATCTGGTTGAGTGGGTCTGTCTGGAAGATGCGACACGTGCCCTTGCCGGTAAAAAGACCTATGATACCTGGTCGGAAGGTCTGGTACAGATTTTTGATGCAGTTTATGAGAATAAACCGTTCATTTTGAATGCATACCGCTGTATCAGCAGAGATCAGATAGAAAGTTTTTTGTTTCATCTGACATCAGATCTATTGATGAACGTTGTAGAAGAAAAGGCGGAAGAAACAAATATTTCCGAAGAAGACAGGCGTTTTATTGCTGATTTTTATAAATATAGTTTCGTAGGAATTATGCTTGACTGGATCAAACAGGGAATGAAAGATGATTATAAGGAACTTGCCAGAAAGATCAGCATTACAATCCATGGAAGTCTTACCAATTCCATTGAGAATTTTGCGGCTGTTTCGGAAAATGAAAAGCGTTAATACTATTCGAGAGAAACTTTACAAAAGAGGGCAGGTGATAAGTTTTTTATCATTTGTCCTTTTTTGTAAATTGAAAATCCTAAAAAAAAGCCATATGATAGACACAAGAAAGGTGGTTATCATTATGGTAAATAAAAAATCGAAACTCGGTGTGATCTCAGCGGTAGCAGCAGGAACAGCAATCTATCTCGCACAGAAGGCAAAAAAAGAATCTGGAAATCCTTCAGAAACCAATACTTCTATATTTGGCAAAAAATCATCTTCCGAGTCTTCCGCTCCAAATAATTATCGCAATACAGAACGTGGAAAATATGATCGTAACAGTAAGGGAATCTATTATTCCAACGGAAACTATGAAGCATTTGCACATCCTGAAAAACCGGAAGGTGTTGATGAAAAGCATGCCTATATCGTAGGAAGCGGTCTTGCTTCACTTGCAGCTGCATGTTTCCTTGTACGTGATGCACAAATGCCGGGATCGCATATCCACATTCTGGAGGCAATGGATATCGCCGGAGGCGCCTGCGATGGAATCTATGATGCTTCCCGTGGCTATGTAATGCGTGGCGGACGAGAGATGGAAAATCATTTCGAATGTCTCTGGGATCTTTTCAGAAGCATTCCATCCATCGAAACACCGGGAGTTTCGGTACTTGACGAATACTACTGGCTCAATAAGCATGATCCGAACTACTCTCTTTGCCGAGCAACGGTAAATCGCGGAGAAGATGCACATACAGACGGAAAATTCAATCTCAGCCAGAAAGGCTGCATGGAGATCATGAAGCTTTTCATGACAAAGGATGAAGATCTTTATGATAAGAAGATTGAAGATGTTTTCGATGAGGAAGTGTTTGGTTCCACATTCTGGCTTTACTGGAGAACCATGTTTGCATTTGAAAACTGGCACAGTGCCCTGGAAATGAAATTATATTTCCAGAGATTTATCCATCATATCGCAGGACTGCCTGATTTCAGTGCTCTGAAATTTACAAAATATAACCAGTATGAATCACTTATCCTTCCGATGCAGAAATATCTGGAAGAAGCGGGTGTAGATTTCCAGTTCAATACAGAAGTTACAAACGTTGAATTTAAATTTGAAGGAAATAAAAAAATTGCTTCAGCGATTGAGTGTAAGGTAAACGGACAGGAAAGAGGTATTGTACTGACAGAAAACGATCTTGTATTTGTTACAAACGGAAGCTGTACAGAAGGAACTATTTACGGGGATCAGAATCATGCACCGAACGGAGATGCAGAAGTCCGTACAAGCGGAGTGTGGAGTCTCTGGAAAAATATTGCAAGTCAGGATCCTTCTTTTGGACATCCTGAAAAATTCTGTTCTGATATTTCCAAGACAAATTGGGAGTCTGCGACAGTTACAACACTGGATGAAAAGATCATTCCATATATCACAGATATCTGTAAACGTGATCCACGTACCGGAAATGTTGTAACTGGTGGTATTGTCAGCTGTCAGGATTCCAGCTGGCTCCTCAGCTGGACCATCAATCGTCAGGGACAGTTTAAGAATCAGGACAAAGACAAAGTCTGTGTCTGGGTTTACGGATTATTTACAGATGTACCGGGAGATTATATCAAGAAACCGATGAAAGACTGTACCGGAAAAGAAATCACTGCTGAATGGCTTTATCATCTCGGTGTACCGGAAGATCAGATCATGGATCTGGCAGAAAACAGTGCAGTCTGTGTACCGACCATGATGCCGTATATTACAGCATTTTTCATGCCGCGTACAAAAGGTGACCGCCCGGATGTTATTCCGGATGGATGCGTCAACTTTGCATTCCTTGGACAGTTTGCGGAGACTCCGAGAGATACTGTGTTCACAACAGAGTATTCGGTGCGTACAGCAATGGAAGCTGTCTATGGACTTCTTAAAGTCGATCGCGGGGTTCCGGAAGTATGGGGAAGTGTCTATGATATCCGTGAGCTTCTTGATAGCTCCGTAAAACTCATGGATGGAAAATCTCCGCTAGAAATCCAGCTTCCGGGTCCGCTGAATGCACTGAAAAAACCGCTGCTGAAGCTTGTAAAAGGAAATGTGATCGAGAAGGTGCTGCGTGATCATAATGTGCTGAAAGACGGAATGTAGAATAAATAGATAAATCTCATCTTTGGAAGGGTGTGGCTTGCTTTTAGTCACATCCTTTTCTTATCTTTCGGTATTCTCTGGGAGAATGTCCTTTCAGCTTTTGGAAAAGTTGACTGAAATGCTTATCGCAACAGCAGGTTGCTTTTCAGACTGCAGATTTATCGATATGATAAAGATAACGGAGGTGATGACCATGGAAACAAAAAATATTATTTTGAAACTTCGTACAGAAAGAGGAATGTCACAGGACGAGCTGGCAGACAAAATCATGGTTACAAGGCAGGCGGTATCACGCTGGGAAAATGGTGATACAGTTCCAAATACTGATACACTTAAGCTCTTATCGAAAGAATTTGATGTTTCAATCAATACGCTTTTGGGAGAACCAAGAAAGCTGATCTGCCAGTGCTGCGGGATGCCAATTGATGATGATTCCATATTGGGACGTGATAAGGATGGCACGTTAAATGAGGAGTATTGTAAATGGTGCTATGCTGATGGAATGTACACATATAACGATATGGATGAATTGATTGATGTGTGTGTAAAGAATATGGTAAATGAAAATTTTACCGAAGAACAGGCACACTTTTATCTGAAAGAAATGCTTCCAAAGTTAGATTACTGGAAAAGGTATGATGAACTTAGTGACAATGGGCAGTTTGAAGAGTTTAAAATACAGTTGATAAATGAAATTAATGATCTGCATATAGACGGACTTCCAAGGGTAGAGAAACTAAATGCACTTGCGGGAAAATATGTGAATCTGGAATATACTCTGCCGAATGGACAAAAAGTGAAATTCCTTGATGATCAGAAAACCTATCTGGGAAATCAATTGGAATCTGAATTCGGAGGAGACAGGTGCTTCGGTATTCTTGCAAGTATGGATTTTATTCTAGTATGTACATATGAGAAAGCTGGTGAAAATCCAGAACTTTTGATTTATAAAAAGAGATAATATAAACAAAAAGAAAAGTCTTGACAAATAAACGACCGTTTACTATTATAAAAATGTAAACGGTCGTTTATTTTAGCTTGGAGGTTATCAGCGTGAGTAATAGAAAAGAAGAAATATTGATTGTAGCACTGCATTTGTTCGCCAGAGATGGTTATGAGGCTGTCTCAGTTAGCCAGATAGCAGGAGAACTTGATATGACAAAAGGGGCATTGTACCGTCATTACAAAAGCAAAAGAGATATTTTTGATTGTATTGTGCAGCGTATGAAGCAGCAGGATGGCGAACAGGCAACAGAATATGATATGCCGGAAGAGGATAAAGAGAAAATGCCTGAAAAGTATGAGGCAGTATCAGTTGATGATTTTGTGGAATACAGCAAGTCTATGTTTGAATACTGGACAGAGGATGATTTTGCATCATCGTTTCGGAAGATGCTGACAATAGAGCAGTTTCGCAGTGAAGAGATGCAGAATTTATATCAGCAGTATCTCGTAGCTGGACCTGCATCCTATGTGAAAGATTTATTTGATAGCATGGGATTTACAAATGCTAAGGATAAAGCTGTCAGATTCTATGCTGTTATGCATTTTTATTACAGCCTTTATGATGGAGCAGAAGATAAGGAAAATGTAAAAGGTGAATTTGTATCAGCTATAAAAAGCCTGGTACAAGATTTGAAGTGAAGGAGAATCAGATCATGAAAAATAATATAGTAATCCGTTTAGAAGAAAAAAGTGAATATCGAAAAGTAGAAAATCTGGTAAGGGATAGTTTTTGGAATGTATACCGCCCCGGATGCCTGGAGCATTATGTCCTTAACCAGTTAAGAAATGATCCGGCATTTGTACCGGAGCTTGATTTTGTTATGTACCAGGATGGAGAACTTATCGGACAGAATATCTTTGTGAGAACTGCAATCACAGCAGATGACGGAAGAAGCATTCCCATTATGACGATGGGACCAATCTGTATCAAAAACGAATATAAGCGGAAGGAATATGGAAAACTCCTGCTTGATTATTCATTGGAGAAAGCTGCAGAACTAGGCTGTGGTGCATTATGTTTTGAAGGAAATATTGATTTTTATGGTAAGAGTGGATTCAAACCGGCAAGCGAGTATGGTATCCGATATCATGGATTGCCGGAATGGGAAGATGCATCATTCTTTTTGTGTAAAGAACTTGTACAGGGTTATCTTGATGGGATTACTGGAGAGTATGCCACACCAGAAGGCTATCTTGTAGATGAGCAGGAAGCAGAAGAGTTTGATAAGCAGTTCCCATATAAAGAGAAAAAGAAATTGCCGGGGCAGATTTTTTAGATATGAGGTTGGCAGTACAAATCTGATAAGGTTTGTACTGCTTTCGTATTATTGTTGAAAACTGGGATTAATATGCATCTTGGCATCGGTTTTGTGCATGTTAGTTGTCTGCATATGGACAATGAAATTGAATCACGATAGAGTAATTATGGTAGCAAATTGGCAATATTGTTTAGCCGGAAAGGAAATACACATGAGGGTAATGGAAAAACTTGTAAAAAATCCGGAACAGTCGGATATTACTGTTGCACAGGCATATCTTCAAATTGTGTTGGCACGCTGCATAGGAAAATTAAATTTGGTAGAAAAGAGTAATGTGGGGAGCAACGATCTTATTTACCAGACAGTTTCCTATATATCAGCAAATTTTAAGAAGAAATTTTCGCTGGAAGAGATGGCAAAAGATCTGGGGGTGAGCAAATATGTTTTATCCAGACTCTTTTCCAAAACATTCCATAGAAACTTTAATCAATATCTTAACGATGTAAGGCTGAACTATGCATGCCAGCGTTTGGAAAATACGAGTGATTCTATTACAAAAATTTGTCTGGATAGTGGATTTGAAAGTCAGAGAACATTTAACCGAGTATTTAAAGAAAGATATAAAATATCACCGAGTGACTACCGGAGTACATGTCTGAAAGATGTGTTGTCATAACATATAGATTAATAAATTCAATAAAAATCTGATTATCAGTCTGAAATAAGTATCTCTGGGTGCTATTTATAATATGGGGTAGTGGTTAATTATTATGTTATGTATGAATGGGGAAGAAACAAACGGAGAACTGCTTCAGAAAAGGAAGTAGACAAACTGTAAATAAAGAAGTTAAGAGAGGCTGTTACTTTAGAAACTATTTAAAGAAGTAACAGAAGTCGGGGAAGCGTTAGAAAAGATACAAGAAACCATAGGAACGAAAACCATTGCATAGGTAGCTGTTCTTTATGATAGAGAAAATAGCTGGGTATTAAAAGATGCACAAGGACCAAGAAATGAAAATATGTATTATCAGGAATGGATGAAGTGTCTGGATTAAAGATAAGCCGGAGAGAGGAGCTGATTTGGGTGTAAGGACAGTGTAGTATAAGCACAATGAGTCGGAGGTCACGGATGATAACGTGGCTTCCGGCTTTTTTGTTTTGAATGATAGTGCTTCAAATTTTTATGTGACAAATGAAACAACCTATGATATTATAAAAACGTATAAGCGAAAATAACTTTTGCGGAAACGAAAGTATCTTTATATTTTTTATGCGAATACTTCCTGCTATGGGATTAAATGATTGCAAAGTTGAATACTAATATTTTTTCATTATTACAGGTACAATCGTGACATTATCACAGTTTTTTCAGGAAGGTAATTCAGAGAATTTGACAGAAAAACAGAAAGAAGTTCTAGAGATATGGAACGATTTGAGTACAAATGAGCAGGAAACAGTAATGTCAATGCTACGTGGACTTCGGAAGTAGAAGAACAGTTCGAGTATATGTATCGGCTGTTCTTTTTTTGTTTTCGGGCGTTAAAACGGTAATGTTTTTCTTGTGTACAGTAGAGCGCTATAGTATAATAAAACCAGTTTTTTGCATAAGTTTAAAAGCTATAATAAGGAAATCGGCAAACCAGATGAAAGT